>Ga0075163_10000856_pt1 | contig 40586 bp, 29 predicted proteins | sample JI1023141ADNA_FD_71478 | JGI IMG/M metagenome (GOLD analysis project Ga0075163, IMG submission 71478) | Wastewater effluent complex algal communities from Wisconsin, to seasonally profile nutrient transformation and Carbon sequestration -... | ecosystem: Engineered > WWTP > Effluent > Algae...
GGATGGCGTCATCCGGGCAGGCGTTGGAGGTGTTGGTGCAGTACTCGATCGGATCGCACGGACCGCCCGAGCGGCGGCAGAGCGTGGTGGCCGGCTTGAACCCGTCGCCGGGGCAGGTGTTGGACGCGCCGGTGCAGTTTTCCGGCACATCGCACGTGTAGTCAGCGCCCATCCTCGCCCCAACCGCCGGCCGGCAGAGCACGGTGTTCGCCTTGAATCCGTCGGGCGGGCAGGCGTTGGACGCGCCCGTGCAGGCCTCGGCCACGTCGCAGGTGGTGATGGTGCCCTTGGCCGCGGGAACCGCGTCGCGACAGGTTGTGTTCATCGCCTTGAACCCGTCGGGCGGACAGGCGGCAGCGGAGCCGGTGCAGTTCTCCGCCACGTCGCACGAGGTTCCGTCCGGGGCGGTGACCACCGGGCGGCACTCGGTGCTGGCGGGCTTGAAGCCGTTTGGCGGACAGGCGGCCATGGAGCCGGTGCAGTTTGCCGGCAGGTCGCAGAGGTCCGCGGCGTCTCTGCACTGGGTTGTCGAGTCCTTGAAGCCATTCGGCGGACAGGCGGCATCGGAGCCGGTGCAGTTTGCCGGCAGGTCGCAGAGGTCCGCAGCGGCTCTGCACTCGGTCGTCGAGGGCTTGTAGCCGTTTGGCGGACACGCCGCATCTGTGCCGGTGCAGTTGGCTGGCAGGTCGCAAGCGTCGGCAGCGTCTCTGCACTGGGTAGTCGAGTCTTTAAATCCGTTGGCCGGGCAGACGATATCGCTGCCACTGCACTTGGCCGGGGTGTCGCAGGCATCCGCCGCTCCGCGGCAGACCGAATCCATGGCTGCGTAGACATCGGCCGGACACTCGGTGCTGGTGCCGTCGCACATCTCGTCCTTGTCGCAGGTCGTGCCGTCGCGGCCACTGACCGCCTTGCGGCAGAGGTTGCCGGCCTTGACGGTGTCGCAGACGCCATCGACGCCGCCCATCGTCTCGGCCCCAAGACAGGAGCGGCAGTCGCCCTTGTCACCACAGCCGCAGCTGGTGTTGCAGCAGACGCCGTCGATGCAGTGCAGGCTGGAGCAGTCGCTGTCCGCCATGCAGACCTCGCCATTTGCCTTGAGCATGTCCGGCTCGTAGGCGCCGATGGCGCACGTGGTCGTCCGCGGCGCTCCGCGCTGATCGCGGCTCTGGACGGTCACGGGATCCGTGCAGATCGGACCGCTGCCAGCCGGCGGAAGCGCCGGGCTGCCGGCCTTAGGCCTCATCGTAAAGGTGGGGCCGCCGTAGTCGGCCAGAGGATCCAGCATGGGATCCTTCTCGATTGGGGTGCCAGACAGCAAGCCCATGGTGCTCACGTAGACCTTGGCCTGGACGATGGTGTTCTTGCCGACGTTCAGCAGGGCTGTGCCCATGTCCTGATTGATAGCCACGTCGTTGCCCGGGCTGCCTGTGCCATCCAGGGTGCCCGCGAAGATGGTGTTGTCGGCGCCCACGCCTACCGTGGCACCACCGTCGCCATAGCTCAGGATGTAGAGCGCGCCGCCGACATCTGCTCCAGTATCGCTGGTCTTGTTGCCCGCCACGGTCGAGTTGTACAGGTAGGCGGTGCCGTTCAAGAGGAAGATGCCGCCTCCCAGGGCGCGGCCAACACTGGTCGGTGTGCCGCTGAAGCCGCCCTTCACCTGATTGTTGGCCACGGTCGAGTTGACCACGGTCAGGAGGCCATTTTGCATGAAGATGGCGCCGCCGAGTCCTGCGCCGCCGCCGCCATTGCCGCTCATATCGCCATTGCCGCCGCCGAAGCCGCCCTTGCCGGGGCTCATCATGTCGCCGCCGCCGCCGCCGCCGAAGCCACCGTCGCCGTTCTGACCGCCGCCGCCGCCGAAGCCGCCGCCGCCGCCGCCGTCGTTACCGTCGCCGCCGCCGCCGCCGACCCCGCCGCCACCGCCGCCGCCCCCGCTGCCGCCGCCGCCGCCGCCGAACGCGCCGCCGCCCCCGCCGAAGAGCGCACCGTTGTAGCCGGCGCCGCCCTGGCCGCCGAAGCCGGCGCCACCGCCGCCGGGAGCGGTCGCACTGTTGCCGCCGCCGCCACCGTCTCTGGCTGCGCCGCCGGCGCCGCCGCCAGCTCCGCCCAGGCCCGTGTTGCCGCCGCCGGCCCCTGCCGCCGCGGCCATTGCGTCCTCGCCGTTGAGCATGCCGGTCAGGGTGCTGGTGCCGCCGGCACCGGTGGTATCGTCGCCGCCGCCCTCGATGCCGAAGAAGTCGCCGCCGCGTCTATCCATTCCACTGGCGCTGCCGTTGGTGCGCATGCCGCCGCCGCCGCCGCCGTTGTCTGCCCCATTTCCGCCCATGCCGCCGCCGCCGCCGCCGCTGCCACTGTCGACGCCGCCGGCGCCGCCTTCTGCGCTGTTTTGGCGCAGGGTGACGCCGCTCAGGTTCAGGTTGCCCTGGGCGAAGATGGCGCCGCCGGCTCCGAGGCCGCCGCCGCCGCCGCCGGCACCACTGCCGCCGATGGCAAAGCCCCGCTGCAGGGTAAGGTTCTTGAGGGTCAGCGTGCCGCCCATGCTCCCGGCGGGAAGGGGCGACGGGGCGCCGAGCACATAAAAGAACCGCATTTTCGCGAGGGCGGGGTCGCGCTCGATGATCGCGCCGCTGTTGCCGCCGTCGATGGTGATGTCGTTGATGATGGCCGGCAGGGCATTCGGGCCGTACCACCAGTTGTTGACCTGGTTCAGCCTGTACGTGCAGCTACAGCTGAGATGGATGTAGTAGGGGGCCGAGGTGTCGGCGTTGGCCATTTCGATGGCCCTGACGAGCTCGGTGCCATTGGCAAGGCTGTCGCTGGGATTGCACGGGGGCAGGGTGATGTCGCCGCCGCCGCCGCGAAGGCGCTTGACCAGGGTCGAATTGCCAGCTTTCGTCGCTGGCTTGCTGGTCAGGGGCTGGCTGGTGCTGGCGGTGGGCTGGTCCTGGCGCGGCCCCTCCGTGTCGTGCGGCTGGTAGCCGCAGTACAAGCCCGCCAAGCTGGCTAGACCAAGGAGGGGCAGCATCCTGGCTGCCGATAGCCCGCTGCCTCTTGGTCTGGATGGGGCCCTGGATGGGGGAAGATACGTCGTCATGGGACCTCCGGTAGGGCGGGAAAAGAAGTACGCGCCCATTTAGCAGTGAGGAGAAGGACGAAACTTCCCACACACCATCACATCCAGCAACCGCTTGTTGGTAAGTCCCAAAGATGAGCCGACTTTCGGACAAGCGGCCCTGAGGAGGCGCTGCATTCGCCATGGATTTGGCGCAGCTGGGTCCGGCGCCTGTTGATCTTCAGTAACGCATCACCGTTGGGCCCGATGGTCCGAGGCACTCCGCTTTCTCGATGAATCCGGACCGGGGTCGTGCGAAGATAAATAGCCCTCTTCAGGTCTGGGTCACTCGCGTGGCCCCCCATGTCCTGAGTCCTGGATGAGGGTCGGACACTGCCTGAAGGAGTCATAGCGGCATGCGGCAACACCAGCTTGGATCGGTCTTTCTGCCTGCGATCGTCAGCTCTCTGGGGCTGCTCGCATCGCTGACCTCGTGTGGTCAGTCGGCGAGCACCCCAGCGGAGACGACGCAAGCTGCGCCGGCTGCGCGCGCTCTGAGCGCCTCCACCTCGGGCAAGCGACCCGCCGCGCGACTGGCTGGCCATACGGTGCCGATCCACCGCACGTGGCGCACGCAGAAGCCGGTGCTGCGCGATGGCGTGGCGCCGCACGGTCCCAGCCTGCATGCCGCAGTGGTTCAGACGGTGCAGGCCGAGTCCCGGGCCGCGCACGCGGTCACCATGGCCGCAGACGGCGGCAGCGTGCGCATGCAGAGCGCCGAGCAGGGCCTGTCGGCCACGATGGATGCGCGCGGCCTGAAGCTGCGCGCCAGCCAGACCGGCACCACGCACGACATCGGCTTCAAGCTGAGCGGCTACGGCTGCGCCAGCAGCATCTCGCCGATTGGTCGCGACGCGACGCTGCGCGCCAGCGGCGCCCACAGCGAGCTCGATCACGGCGGCGTCGTCGAGTGGTACCAGAACGGCCGCCTGGGTCTGGAGCAGGGCTTCGACATCAACAGCGCCCCGGCCTGCCGGGACGGCGTCTCTGCGGATCGCGATGACGCGGTGGTGCTGACGCTGGATCTGGACCACAAGCTCCAGGCCGAGCTGATGGAGAACCGCGGCGAGCAGTGGCTGGATCTGCGCGACAGCTCCGGCGAGGTGGTGCTGCGCTACTCCGATCTATATGCGGAAGATGCAAGCCTCAAGCAGCTGCCGGCCAAGATGAGCCTGTCCGGAAAGAAGCTGACGCTGCGCATCGACGATCGCGGCGCGCGCTATCCGCTGCGGATCGATCCGCTGATCTGGGCGCAGGTCGGCGGCGCGCAGAAGGCGGCGGCGCCGCAGACAGGTGCTCTGTTCGGCATGGCGGTCGCGGTCTCGGGCGATCACGCCGTGGTGGGCGCACCTCAAGACGACGATGGCGGCGCCAATGCCGGCGCCGGCTACATCTTCCAGCTGAGCTCCCAGGGCGTGTGGACCGAGCAGGTCAAGTACATCGGCCCGCAGCCCGGCGCGCTCATGGGCACCGCGGTGGCCATCGATGACGCCGGCGGCGGCAACAAGCGCGTCGTCATCGGCATCCCCGGCGACGACGACAGCGCCGCCATGGGCGTGGATGGCTCTGCGGTGTGGTTTGTCGGCGTCGGCAGCAGCTTCAACGACGACGGCGCGTTCGGCGGCGCGGGCAAGTTCGGCTCGTCCGTGGCCACCTCCGGCGGCCGCGTCATCGTCGGCGGTCCCGATAACGTCACCGATCCGCTGGCCCCATCGCTCGACGGCTGGGCAGTGGTCTACGCGCCCGACACCAGCCAGACGCCGCCCTGGGCGGAAGATGCCTTCCTCTACGGCAACCCGAGCAGCGGCGAGCGCTTCGGCGCCGCCGTGGCGCTCAGCAACGATCTGGCCGCGATCGGCGCCCCCAACAACGCCGGCAAGGGCACCGACTCTGGCACCGCCTACGTCTACCAGCGCAACACGCCGGGCACCGGCTGGTCGCTCAAGGCCACGCTCACCAGCAGCGACACCATGGCGGGCGACCTGCTGGGCAAGAGCGTGTCGGTCTTCGGGCAGACGGTCCTGGTCGGCGCTCCTGCCAAGAACAGCGGCGCCGGCGGCGCCTATGCGTTCGTCAGCAGCGGCGGCGTCTGGAACGAGCAGCAGAAGCTGCACAACCTCTTTGCCGCCACCCTCAAGGCCAACGACAACTTCGGCGCCAGCGTCAGCGGCACCGGCAACCTGGCCGCCATCGGCGCCCCCTTGACCGACTCGGGAGGCAAAGCCAACAGCGGCGCGGTGTACGTCCTCAGCCGCACCGGCGCGGTCTGGTCGCTCAAGAATGTGGCCACCGCGAAGACTCCGGCCGCAAACGAGCGCTTCGGCAGCTGGGTCAGCTTTGAGTCGACCGGCGTCCGCATCCTGGCCGGCGCCCCCGGCTACGACGGTGGCGTCATGACTGACACCGACACCGGCGCCTTCTACGAGCTCATCCTGCGCAAGCAGAACGGCGACCCCTGCGTGGCGGCCACCGAGTGCGCCAGCGACTACTGCGTCGACGGCTTCTGCTGCGATAGCGCTTGCGGCGGCGGCAGCGACAGCGACTGTCAGGCGTGCGCCACAGCCAAGGGCGCGGCCACCAACGGTGTCTGCGCCTCGGCCGCCATGGGCAAGGCGTTCGTCTGCCGCCCGTCTGCCGGCGCCTGCGACGCCCCCGAGATCTGCCCCGGCGGCACCGACACGTGTCCCGCCGATGCGTTCAATGTGGGCATGGTCTGCCGCGCCGCCGTCGCCGGTGGCTGCGACCAGGACGAGGTCTGCGTGGACAAGCAGGCCGCCTGCCCCACCGACGTGGTCATGCCCATGGGCACCATGTGCCGCGCCTCCAAGGGCGCCTGCGACGTGTCCGAGATCTGCAACGGCATCAGCAACACCTGTCCCGGCGACGCCAAGGTGCCGTCGGGACTGGTCTGCCGCGCCGCGGTCGGCCTGTGCGACAAGCCCGAGACCTGCGATGGCGCGACCGACGCCTGTCCCGCAGATCTCTACCTGGGCACCGGCACGGTCTGCCGGCCTTCGGCTGGCAACTGCGACACCGACGAGGTCTGCGGCGGCAGCAGCTCCGACTGTCCCCCCGACCAGTTCTTGCCCAACTCCACCGTCTGCCGCGCCGCGGTCAACCCCATCTGCGACATGGCCGAAAAGTGCACCGGCACCACTGCGACCTGTCCAGCTGACCTGGTCGCCGCGGCCAACACCACCTGCCGCGACGCGGTCGACGTGTGCGACAGCAAGGAGGTCTGCGATGGCACCAGCGGCGCCTGTCCCGGCGACATCAAGGTCGCGGCCGGCGTGACCTGCCGCGCTTCGGCCGGCGCCTGCGACGTCGCTGAGGCCTGCACCGGCAGCGCCGCCGCGTGTCCGCCGGATGTCTACGCCAGCAGCGCCACCGTCTGCCGCGCCTCGGCCGGCGTCTGTGACGTGGCCGAGAGCTGCACCGGCAGCGGCGTCCTCTGCCCGGGCGACACCTTCATGCCCAGCAGCACGGTGTGCCGGCCCGCGGTCTCCACCACGTGCGACACGGCCGAGAGCTGCACCGGCAGCACCGCCGCCTGTCCGCCCGACATCGTCATGCCCGCCAACACCGTCTGCCGCGCCCCCGCCGGACTGTGCGACGCCAAAGAGGTCTGCGACGGCAGCAGCGGAGCGTGCCCCGGCGACACCAAGATCGCCGCTGGCGTGACCTGCCGCGCTGCGGCCGGCGTCTGCGACATCACCGAGGTCTGCGACGGCACCGCCGACGCCTGCCCGACCGACAAGCTGGCCAGCAGCGCCACCGTCTGCCGCCCCGTGGCCGGCATCTGCGACGTGGCCGAGAGCTGTACCGGCGCCGCCGTCGACTGTCCGGGTGACTCCTTCATGCCCAGCAGCACCGTCTGCCGCGCCTCGGCCGGCGTCTGCGACGTCGTCGAGCAGTGCACCGGCGCCGCCGCGGTCTGCCCGTCCGACGTCGTCCTTGCCAATGGCACCTCGTGCCGCGCCTCGGCCGGCCCCTGCGACGTCGCGGAAGTGTGCGACGGCCTCAGCGGCAGCTGCCCCGGCGACTTCAAGGTCCCCAACGGCGTCACCTGCCGCCCGGCGGCCGACGTCTGCGACCAGGCCGAGGCCTGCAACGGTATGGCCGACGCCTGCCCGATGGACTCCTTCATGCCCAGCAGCACCGTCTGCCGCGCCGCCACCGGCCCGTGCGATATCGTCGAGCAGTGCACCGGCAGCACCGCCCCCTGTCCGGCTGACGTCCTACAGCCGATGGGCTCTACCTGCCGCGCCGCAGCCGGCGTCTGCGACGTCGCCGAGCTCTGCGACGGCAAGACCGGCGACTGCTCGGATGACCTCAAGGTGCCGTCGGGCATGGTCTGCCGCCCCGCGGCCGGCATCTGCGACGTCGCCGACGCCTGCGATGGCAACAACCCCGACTGCCCGTCCGACCTGCGCGCCGGTGCTGAGGTCACCTGCCGTCCCGCCGCCGACGACTGCGACGTGCCCGATGTCTGCGACGGCGTGGGCCTGGTCTGCCCCACCGACAACAAGGCCCCGAACAACACCACCTGCTCCGCCGGCACCTGCCAGGCCGCCATCTGTCGCGTCGAGTCGGATCTGGTCGTCGCCGCCGCCCCGGCCCCGGTCTACACCACGCCCGAGCCCGATCTGGCCTTCACGATCGGCGTGGGCAACGTCGGCCGCAGCCCCACCACCGATGTGGTGCTGAGCGTCCAGATTCCCGCCGGCACGGTCCTGGTCAAGGCCAACGGCGACAGCTGGGCCTGCGAGATCAAGAGCGACACCGAGATCGAGTGCCGCCGCGCCACGCTGGGCGTGTCCGAAAACACGCTGGTCTCGCTGTCGCTGCGGCCGCCTGCCGCCGCCGAGAGCTTCGCCCTGACCGCCAGCGTCGTGTCGAACATCTTCGACCCGGTGACCAGCAACAACACTGCCACGGTCAGCCAGAGCCTGCTGACTCCGCGTTACTCCGGTGGTGGTGTCAGCTGTAGCGTGGCCGTCGGCAGCGCTCCGGCCAAGGGTGCGGGTCCCGTTGGCTCGATGCTGCTGCTGCTCGGCATGGCTGGCCTGCTGACCATCCGCCGTCGTCGTTCGTCCTAGGCTGGGGAGACTTCATGCGCTTTGTACCTCGCGTTCGCCTCTGCGTTCGCACCGCTGCGGTCGTGCTCTGCACGCTGCTCTGTACGCTCTGGCTTCCCGGCCTGGCCGGGGCCCAGAATCGAGGCTTCCAGCTCAACCGCTTCGAGCCCACAGCAGCCGGCGAGTGGTCGTTCTGGGTCGACCACCCCTGGTACTCCAAGACGCGCTACTTCGCCGCCGGCCTGAGCCTGAACTATGCCCATGACCCGTTCGTGCTCGGGCAGGTGCGCTTCGACGGCGTCTACACTTCCACCCAGGAGATCATCTCGCACCAGCTGACCGGCCACTTTGATATGGCCGGCTCGTTTCTGGATCGGGTGCTGCTCAGCCTGTCGATGCCCGTGGTCTTCCTGGAGCGCGGCAACCCATCCATGAGCGGCGGCGTCGCCCCCAGCGACAGCGTCACCGTCTCCGACCCGCGCATCGGCGCCATGGTGCGCCTGTACGGCCAGCCCTATGCCAGCCCGATCTCGGTCAACGTCGGCGGCAACCTGTGGATCCCGCTGGGCTCGTTTACCGATTCGCTGCCGCAGCAGTCGACCGATCGGCAGGTGCGCGGCTCGCTGAAGGTGGTGCTGGCCGGCCTCGCCCACCACGTGATCTGGTCGTTTGCCGGCGGCGTGCTGCTGCGTCCGGGCGCGGTCATCGGCTCGCTGCTCGACACCACCGGCGCGCAGGCCGGCTCCGAGCTGCAGCTGGGCGGGGCGGTCGGCTACGCCAACTGGGCCCGCCGCTTTGCCATCACCACCGAGATGGTCTTTGCCACTGCCCTGACCTCGCAGGCCTTTCAGATCTACTCCACGAGCCTGGAGCTGCTGGTCGGCGGCCACTACAACATCGCCAACCTCGTCCAGGTGGGCCTGGCCGGCGGCTTCGGCGCCCTTCGCCAGCCCGGCACCCCCGACGGCCGCTTCCTGTTCCGGCTGGCGTATGCGCCGATCCGGCAGCCGCCGCCGGATCGCGATCGCGATGGCGTGCCCGACAAGCTCGACGCCTGCCCCGACGTGGCCAAGGGCGACTTCCCCGACCCGGCCCGGCTCGGCTGCCCGATCCCGGACACCGACAAGGACGGCGTGCTCGACCCCGACGACATCTGCCCGGATGTGCCCAAGGGCAAGCGCCCCGATGCCAACCGCCCCGGCTGCCCGATCGGCGATCGCGACAAGGACGGCGTGCTGGATCCCGATGACGCCTGCCCCGACGCGGCCAAGGGCGATCGGCCCGACACCCAGCGCATCGGCTGCCCGGCGACCGATCGCGACAGCGACGGCATCCCCGACATCGACGACCAGTGTCCGGACACGCCCAAGGGCGACTCGCAGGATCCGATGCGCATCGGCTGCCCGGCCGGCGACAAGGACAGCGACGGCATCATCGACACCGAGGACCAGTGCCCGGAGATCCCGACCGGCCCGACGCCGGATCCCAAGCGCCGCGGCTGCCCGCCGTCCGATCGCGATCAGGACTGGATCATGGATCCGGTGGACGCCTGCCCGGATCAGGCCGGTGCGCCGTCGTCCGATCCCAAGGCCAACGGCTGCCCGAACGCCTTTGTCGAGGTCAGGGCCAACCGCATCATCCTCAAGGAGCCGCTGCTCTTTGCGACCAAGAAGGATGCGCTCAAGCCCAAGAGCTTCGCGGCGCTGCAGGCGCTGGCCGACGTGCTCAAGCAGATGCGGCAGATCCGCAAGGTGCGCATCGAGCTCCAGCCGGGGCAGCCGGCCGAGCAGGTCAAGGAGAAGCCCGATCCGACGCTGCGCCTGAGCCGCGCCAAGGTGGTGATGGACTGGCTCATCGAGCATACCGTGGAGGTCGACCGTCTGGAGGCGCAGAGCGCCGGCCCGAGCATCCAGCTGGCGATCCTGGATCCGACCTTCGTCGAGTCTGGGGCGCCTGCCACCGCTGCCCCGGCCCCCGCGCCGGTCGCTCCTGCGCCGGTCGCTCCTGCGCCGGTCGCCCCTGCGCCGGCCCCGGTCGCTGCCGAGCCGCCCGCCGCCGCCAAGCCCGGGCCCGAGCCCAAGGCGCCGGCCGCCGATGCGCAGGCCGACGATGCCCCGGTGCGCAAAAAGGCCAAGGGGGCCAAGGGCGCCAAGGACAAGACCAAGGACAAGCCCAAGAAGCGCAGCCGCCGCCACAAGAAGGACGAGTAGCCGGGCACCGTCGCGCAGATCTACCTATCCATCCCTCCGAAAACCGAAAAACCAACCCATGGTCGGCCCGTAACCGCCCGTTATTAATCGGAAAAGTTTTCAAATGTGAACGCTCGGCTGGCCGCCAATCTCGTGCTAGCTTGGGTTCTGCATTTGGAGGCCACAGGTGTCCGACGAGCAGCAGTCCCAGCCCAAGGTGTCTTATAAGACGCTAACCGAGTTCAGTGGTGCCACGCTCTTGCGGGCCGCGCAGTTGCGGGCCCGCATCGTCGCCGAGCAGAAGGCTCAGGCGCCGGCTCCGGCCGAAGCAGCCGAGCCGGCCGCGAGCAGCCCAGAAGCTGCCGCGCCCACCGACGCAGCAGCAGCTCCCGAAGCCGGGGCTGAAGGCGCTGCCGAAGGTGGGACTGAGTCTACCGAAAACGCAGCTCCGGACGCGGCCGCAGCTCCCGCCAAGCCCGCCAAGTCCGCCAAGGATGAGGCGGCCGAGGCGCAGCTGGCCGAGAAGCTGGGCGCAGAGCTTGGCCTGAGCGGCGACCGCCTGACCCGCCTGGTCGATGCGCTCAGCGTCGTGGGCAACCGCGCCGCCGATGTGCGGCTGGTGCGCGTGTTTGCCGCTGAGCAGGCACCACCCAAGGCGCAGAAGGTCGGCTCCTTCAGCTACCTCATCGACTTCAACCCCGTCGCTGACTCGCGACGCCGCGGCCGGGATGACCGCCGCGGTGGCCATGGCGGCGATCGGCCCGGTGGCGGGCGCGGTCCCGGTGGCGGTGGCGGTGGTCCGGGCGGCGCTGGCGGCGGTCGAGGCGGTCCCAAGGCCGGCTCTGGCTTCATGTTTGGCGGTCGCGACGAAGTCCGCACCGAGCGCGGCGAGACGGTCAGCGGCGGCGAGGGCTGGAAGCTCACGCGCGATCCGACGGCCGGCTACGATCGCCGTCCCGGCGGTCCCGGTGGCCGTGGTCCCGGCGGCCGTCGCGGTCCCGGTGGCGGTCCCGGTGGCCGTGGCCCCGGTGGCGGTCCCGGCGGGCGCGGTCCCGGTGGTGGTCCCGGTGGCGGTGGTCCCGGCGGTCGCGGTCCGGGCGGTCCTGGCGGCCGTGGTCCGGGTGGTCCCGGCGGTCGCGGTCCGGGCGGCCCTGGCGGTCGCGGTCCCGGTGGTCCGGGCGGTCCCGATGCTCGCGGCCCCGGCGGTCCTGGTGGCGGTCCCGGCGCTCCGGGCGGCGATCAGCCGGGTGGCGGCGATCGGCGCGGCGGCCGGCGAGGCCCGCCTCCGGGTCGCGGTCCCGGCGGTGCACCGGGCAATGGTCCTCAGGGTGAAGGGGCGGCGCGCGATCCGCGCGGCGATCGCCGCGGCCCGCGTGGTCCCGGCGGCGGCGGCGGTGGTCCGCGAGGCGGCAACCGCGAGGGCGGTCCGGGGCCGGGCAACGCCGCTCCGGGCAATGCCGCTCCGGGTGCAGCACCCGGGGGCGGCGAAGGTCGTCCGGCCGGTGAGGGTCGTCCGGCCGGTGAAGGTCGTCCGCCCGGCGGCGGTGGCCGCGGTCCCGGCGGCGGCGGTCGTCCGCCCGGTGGTGGCGGTCGTGGTCCCGGTGGCGGTGGCGGCGGTCGTCCGCCTGGTGGCGAGGGCGGCGGCGGTGGTCGTCCGCCCGGTGGCGAGGGTGGCGGCGGTCGTCCGCCCGGTGGCGGCGGTGGCGGCCGCGGTCCTGGTGGCGGTGGGCGGCGGGAAGGTGGACGCGGGGACGGCAATCGCGGCCCCGGCGGCACGCCCGGCGGCGGAGCGCCTCCGGCGGCAGCCCCTGCGGCAGGTGCGGTCAGCGCGCCCGCAGCAGCTCCGGCAGCGGCGGCCGACAAGGCTCCCGGCACGACCGAAGGCAAATAGCGGCAATTCACTTCTTTGGGGCGCGCAGCCGATGGTATGAACCCAGTCGGATGTCGCGCCCCCCTCCTCAGAAGCCCAATCCACCCAAGCGCATAGACACCGCGAGCCCGGCCCCGGCGCTCACGCAGAGCCCTTTTGCGGCCCTGGCCCAGAAGGTCGTGGCAGCGGCGCCAGCTGCGCCTGGGGCCGTCGCTGCCAGCGAGACCCAGCCGCCCAGAGAGACCAAGCCGCAGCGGCTCGGACGGCTGGTGCTGCGGCGCGAGACCAAGCATCGCGGCGGCAAGACGGTCGTGGTGATCGGCGGCTTTGCGACCCTGCGCGACCACAGCGATGCCAAGCTCAGCGAGCTCGAAAAGCACCTCAAGAGTCGGCTTGGCTGCGGAGGCACCGTGGAGCTGGAGGCGCGCGAGATCCTCATCCAGGGCGATCGTCCCGAGGAGATCGCGGCCCTGTTGCGGGCGCTGGGCTATGAGGTGGCCGGCGTTGTCTCCCGACCGGGGAAGTCGCGATGAACGTGCTGCGCTTCGACTCGGAAGCCAGCTGGGTCCAGACTGCCGCCGAGCTCTTTGCGGCCCGGCTGCGCGAGCGACCGGGCTCGCGGCTGTGTCTGCCAGCGGGCAACACGCCGCTGCCGCTCTATCAGAGGCTGGCCGAGGAGGTGCGTCGCGGCGCACTGACATTTGCCCAGGCCACCATCTTTTCCCTGGACGAGTACGGCGGGCTGGCCCCCGACGATCCCGGCCGCTGCGCGAGCATGCTGCGACGGCATCTGCTCGATCACATCGACCTGCCGGCTGCGCACCTCCACCAGCTGGACACGCTGGCATCCGACGTGGACGAGGTCTGCCGGCGCTACGACGCCAGCATCGGCGCGGGCTTGGATCTGACGCTGCTCGGGATCGGGCGCAACGGCCATGTGGGTCTGAATGAGCCGGGCAGCGCCGCCGACAGTGCGACGCGCCGCGTGGCGCTGCACGCGCAGAGCACCGAGGCCGCCGCCGCGTATGTGCGCGGAGCTGCGCTGCCGACGTGGGGCGCGACGATCGGGCTGCGGCGCCTGCTGGAGTCACGCGAGATCTGGCTGCTTGCGCGCGGCCCCGCCAAGGCGCACATCGTGGAGCGGCTGGTGCGCGGGCCGGTCGACGCCTCGGTGCCAGCGTCGCTCCTGCGCGAGCATCCGCGCTGCTGGCTGTTCATCGACGATGCGTCGGCGTCACGCCTGTAGCCGCGCCGGCCGCCGCGCGCTCAGGGTCACCGGCACGCCGTCCAGCGGCGCCAGCGTGACGCCGCGGCGCACCGCACGCGCCTCGTAGCCGGGGCGCAGCTGGAGCTCGGCGCGCGACAGCACTGTGGCCAGCACCATCTTCATCTCGTACGAGGCGAAGGCGGCTCCGATGCAGCGACGGATGCCGCCGCCAAAAGGCAGCCACTCGTTGGGCGTTGGCCGACCGCGCAGGAAGCGCCGCGGATCGAAGCGCTCGGGCTCGGGAAACGCGGGCGAGCGGCGATGCGCCAGATAGATTACGGGCGCCACCGCCCAGCCGGCAGGAATGTCGTAGCCACCGAGCTTGATGGGGTGCTGGAGGATGCGCCCCACCATCGGCGCAACCGGCCGGATTCGCAGCGCTTCGCGCACCGTGGCGTCCAGGAGCTCCAGCTTGGCGACCCGCTCGGGAACAAGCCTGCCGCCCTCGGTGGCGGTCCCGAGCTCGCTGCGCAGCTGCGCGCACAGCTCCGGGTCGCGCAGCAGGTAGCTCAGGCTCCAGGCCAGCGCGGTCGCGGTCGTTTCGTGTCCAGCCACCAGCATCGTGACCAGCTCGTCGCGCAGCTCCTGAAAGGTCATGGGGGCGCCGTTGTCGTCGCGCGCCTCGATGAGCATCGCGAAGACATCGTTGCGACGCCGGTCGGGACCGTCGCTGCGTCTCTGATCGACCTCGGCGCGCAGCACGTCGTCGATCTGGCGCTGCAGGTACAGGAACCGACCCCACGGGCTGCGGCGTCCCAGGTCAAGCTGCATGAAATGAAACAGCAGCAGCGGGTTGGACGCGATCTCGACCGCCTCTTTGGTGACCCGGATGATGTGGTCAAACGTTGTGCCCGGGGCAACGCCGAAGATGGTGCGCAAGATGATGCGCAGCGTCACGTCCTGCATGCGCGCGTGCAGCGCAAAAGGCGCGTCGAGCGGCCAGCTGTCCAGCGACTCGCTGGCCAGGTCGAGCATGGCCTGGCCGTAGGCGTGCATGCGCTCGCCGTGAAGCGCGGGCATCAGCAGCTTGCGCTGGCGGTGATGCGGCTCACCATCGAGAACCAGCACCGAGTTGGCGCCGACAAAGGGACGCAGCACGGCGTTGGCCTTGCCGCCGGCAAAGGTCTCGGAGCTGCCGGCGTAGATCTCTTTGATGCACTCTGGACTCGTGAAGGCCGCGACGTGGCCGAAGCCGAGGATGTGACAGTGGAAGGTGTCGCCGTATCGCCGCGCGCACTCGTCGAGAAACTCATACGGATGACGGAGCCATTGCCAGGTCTGGCTCAGGGCACTGGAGCTGGGGCCGGGAGGAAGCGCCATGGGTGGATCATAAATGAGCGCTGATTTTCTGCTGCAAGCTCCTGGGATTTTGCTTTTGTTCCGAGGGAGTGGGCGGCTGCGCGACCCCAGCGCCGGGCGCAGGGTGCGCAGTTTCCGCAGCTGTAGGCGCAGCTGGCCGCGCGGTCGCGGGCCGGGGCGCTGGTGCCTGCGGCAGCGCGTCTACGAGGGTCGCAGCGGCGGGATCCAGGAGCAGCGAAGTCAGCAATGCCAGGCGAAATGCACGCATGAGGTCTCCAGGTAGGCGCTCCTTTAGCATCGCACCCGAGCCTCCACGCATGCAAGAAAGAGTGGCCAAACGAGTCGATTGAGTTGCGCGCCTGGCCATCGCATCATTGAGCGGATGTTTCCCCATCAATCTGTTTTTGCCAGAGAGACCCGAAACTGCCTCGCCCTGATAGCGCTGCCCCTGCTGTGGCTTGCGATGGCGCCGCCGGCCGCCGCTGCACCAGACGGTGGCACCCGGCCAGAGCCCGTGGCCGCTGCACCCGCTCCTGCGGCCCCGGCTGCGCCCCCGGTGGCCAGGCCGGTGACAGCGCCAACGGCTCCTGCGGCGGTAACCCCGGCAGCGGCGCCCCCACCGTCTGCCCCTCCGGCTCCTGCGGCGGCGCCGGTTGTCGCCGCTGCTCCGCCGGCGGCCGCAGCCTGTGCGCCTGTGCCGCCAGCGGCAGCACCTGCACCCGCACCCGCACCCGGCGGGACGACCACGACGGTCACGGTGACGGGCGCAGCACCGACGGTACGCACGGTGGTTCCGCTGCCGCCGCCGGTGCCGCGCGATGTGTTCGCGCTGATCAACAGCACGAGCTGGCTGAACAACGGCATCAATCTGCTGCTGGTCGATCCCAACCAGAAGCCCGAGAGCCTGGTGATCCTGAAGGTGTGCGCGCGCGTCTCGGACTCCGAGCTGTCGGCATCCCAGGTCTGTGAAAAGGGTCTGGAGCTGCACGACTTCCACTGGCGCACCACGCTGGGACAGCCGCAGACCCTGCACATCGGCCTCGGCGAGCTGCCGGGCTCCATCCGCTCGGAGCTCTCGGGGCCGTGGCGCTGGATCAAGGTCGTCAAGCTGCGCCTGGTGATCTACTACCTGGATCCCGCAGATCCCTCCCGGCTCGAACGCGATACCTCGGTGATGCTGGTCGAGGTCACAAGCCGCACGCGCACCGTGCTGATGGCAGCGGCGATCGTATTCCTTTTTCTGTTTGGAGCCGGCTATCTGGTGCGCGCAGTGAAGCTGCCCGACGACGGCGGCGAGTCGAAGCACGGCAGGGGAGGCCGAGGCAAAAGGGGCGATCACAGCGACGACAGGTTCCGGAGGCGCGGCGGTCCTTTCAACTACATTCCCATGCTGCTGCGCAACCAGCTTGGGAACTACAGCTTGTCCATGACGCAGGTGCTCTTGTGGACCTGCACGACCCTGTTCGGGTTTGTCTACATCTGGCTGATGGGAGAGGGAATTCCCGAAATTCCTTCGCAGATGCTGATGCTCCTGGGCATCGGCGGCGGCACGGCGCTGCTTTCGCGCGTAAATTCGCGCGAGCGCAACAGCGTCTCGTGGCGCTACATCGCGCTGGTCAAAAATGAGCGGGACGGAAGCCTTGCCGACCTGATCTCGGTCGATGGGCAGCCCAGCCTGTTCAAGTTCCAGATGCTCTGCTTTACGCTCGTCACCGTGGGCATCGTCATCGGCGAGGTCTGCACCAAGTCGGCCTTCGCGCAGATCTCGGACTCGCTGGTCACGCTGATGGGAATCAGCAGCGCCGCCTATCTGGGCAACGATCGCGTGCAGGTGCAGGTGTGGGTCGGTGTCCGCAAAAAGATCGCGCTCATCGAAGAGCTGGCCAAGCCGCTCAAGCAGTCCGGCGAGTGGACCGATGCCAAGATCGTGCTGCGGCTGTGTCCAACTTCCGATTGGAGCGATGATGCGCTCATCGAGGCCTATCCGGTGCTTTCGGGCCACATCGCCGAGCTCCACGATCTGCTCCTTTCCATCTACAGCGACGGGGGCACCAGCGCTCCGGAGCTCCCGAGCGAGAGCCTGTCCGATTCTTCCATTGTTGCGATTCAACCCAACGTCACCGTGCTGACTGCACCTCCGCCCGCCTCGCCGCCCCAGACCGTGCCGCCTCCGATTCCTCCGCCCCCTGCCAAGCCCTGACTGAAGCTCGCCGCAGCGGCGGCGGAAGGTCGCCAGCACGATAAGTCGCTCGGTTATGGCGCCCGAGTCCGTTAACATGGGGGGCATGCCCATCAAGCACTCGCACTGCAGCTACTGTGGACACCGCTTTGCCCATGGGCAGCCGTGGCCGCGTCGCTGTTCAGGCTGCAATCAGCTGAGCTTCCTGAATCCGATTCCCGTGGTGGTGACGCTGATTCCCGTGGATCGTGGGTTGATGGTGATCCGGCGCGGCGTGGAGCCGCATCGCGGCGAGCTGGCGCTGCCGGGCGGGTATCTGGACTGGGGCGAGACCTGGCAGCAGGCCTGCGCTCGCGAGGTGCGCGAAGAGACGGGCCTTGTGCTGCCTGCGGACACGTTTCGCGAGCTGCGCGTGCACAGCGCGCTGCCCGGACTGACGCTGATCTTCGCCGAAGCGCGACCGGTGCCGCTGGAGAGCCTGCCCGCGTTTGCTCCCACCGACGAGACCACCGAGCGTTCAATCATCCGCGCGCCCATTCCGCTGGCCTTTGATCTGCACACGCAGGTTGCGCGCGAGTGGTTCCAGAGTCAGCCCGGTCGCTAGCTCCACTTTGGGAATCTCAGCGCCGCACCGGCCTCGCTCCACCGCGCAGCAGCAGCTCGATAGGCGGATATTCACCGACGGGCGGTCGCGGCTCGGTCGCGACTCCGGTGGGCACGCCGTAGATGCACAGGCCGTGCGATTCCGGGCTGTCTGGAACCTCGAACGTCAGCGTGTGAATCCCATCCATCAGCGTCCGCAAGAGCGCAGGATCCTGCACGGTGAGCGTTTCCAGCCTGCCGATTCCGTCGTCGGGAATCACAGGCAGCGCGGCAATCAGCTGCCCATCGAGCAGCACCCGCAGCGGCGAGCCTCCATCGGGCGGCGCAATCGTGCCCGGCCACTCTGAAGACAGGCGGGCGCGGATCTGAAGCGCAGCGATGGTCTTCATGCGCGGAAGCGTGAATTGATAGACAAAGTGGCCGCTGCCCGCGCCGTAGACATGCTCCAGCGTCCCTCCTTTCCAGGCTCCGGCGCGCTCAAAGACTGCCTCGGCAAAGGCATCGGGCGGAATGCGCAGCAGCACTCCTTTTTCCCGCTTCGCTGCGGCTGCCTTCCAGTCCTGATGCGGCGCTGACTGACCCAGAAGCCGCAGCTCCGGTTCGTACAGAAGCGCATCGCCGCCCGTCGCTGCCAGGCGCGGATTCAAGGTCAGTGCGGCCGCCGCCAGCTGGCGCGCACCCTCGCGCAGCGCGGCGCGCACATCATCGGTCTCCGTGCGATCCACATAGATTCCATAGTTGCGCGCTTTTCCGAAAAACGGCTGATAGATCCACACCAGCGAGCCGGCGAAGCCATCCAGGTTCGCCTGCGCCACCAGCCGGGCAAACCACTCGGCGCGCGGCTGTCCCAGCCAGCTCGGCAGCGTGTCGGTATGAAAGCCAAACTCGCCCAGAACCAGCGGCTTTCCGACGACAAATCTCGCCAGCTGCGCCCGATCGTCCAGGAAGTCGCGCAGCCGCTCCCAGCTGCCTACCTGCGACTCCTCCTGCGGGTACAGGTGGCTGTCGCAGTAGTCCACGCCGGGCAGCTGATGCACCCGGATCCACTCGCGCCGCTCGCTGCGCATCGCATAGCCGAGCAGTCCCGGCGCGACCAGATGATTGGGATCGCGAGCCTTGATGTACGCTGCCATGTTCGCGATCCAGCCGCGACGTGCCTCGGCGCCTGCCGCGGTCAGGACCGTGGACTCGTTCATCAGCTCCCAGGAAAAGATCGTGGGATCATCCCGATAGCGCACGCCATTTACGGTGTTGATCCGATCCAGCAGCCGATCGATACCCAGGCGAAATTGGGAAGCTACGAGCGCATTGGAATAGAAGGCCTCAAATGCCAGACCTTCGGTCGGAAGTGCCGCCCACTTCAGGTACATGGGAATGCCGCCGTGGTCCTTCCAGTGATTCGCCAGCGTCAGAATCAGCCGGATGCCATGGCTGCGCGCCGCGACCAGCAGGCGGTCGAGCTGCACATAGCTCTCTTCCACAAAGCTCTCGGGCCCGCAGCGAAACAGATAGTCGCGCAGCCCCTTTTCGCAGGCCTCTGCGGTGTCCTCGCCGAGCACCCACTGCCTTGCCACCGTCATGACATCCTGCTCCATGGCAGCCAGCACCTGCTCCATGCTGGCGCGGCGGTCGCGCCCGTGCAGCACGTCGATGTTGGCCCCCACAAATGCGAAGCGCCGGCCGCCGACCTGGAAATCGGGCCCCGCGACCCGTACAAACGCACCGTCGGCAATGCGCGCAACCGGGGCCGCCGGACGCGCTGGCGGCGCAGCTGCGACCGCGTGCGGCTGCGGGCGCACGCAGCTGCAAGACAGCGTCAGATCGAGCAGCGCGAACAGAAAAAGGAGCCGCGACATCCGCGGATTCTAGCTGCGTTCTGGAGCCAGATGTCAGGCGGCCTTTTTGAAGCGGTCGCGCAGGTAGACCGCCGCGAACGTCAGCAGCATCAGCGCCAGCACCAGCGGCGTCGCTGTGCTCATGCTCAGCTTGCCTGCCCACGGCGAGGCCAGGCGGCTGTAACAGAACGGAATGTGAAACGCATAGGCCAGCAGCGAGCCGCGGCCCAGCCGCACCAGGAGCTGCGCAGCCAGCGCCTCGGCGCGCACCCAGTTTCCCAGCGCCTGACCCAGCCACAGCACCGCCAGCGCCCGCGAAGTGCCGTCAAAAAAGTTCCAGATCACCGCGGGATGCGACCGGCTCAGCTTGCCCCCCAACGTGCGCAGCGTCATGTCGGTGAGCTCGCCGAAGACGATCGCAGCCACCGTCGCCAGCACGCACCAGCTCAGGTACACCGCGGGGCGGCGCGGCACGCTGCTCAGCGGACCCAGCGCGAAGCCGATGGCGCAGAACCCGCACAGCGGCAGCAGCGGAAAGCGCGTAAAGCCCGGCACATCCACGAGCAGCCCCAGCAGCGGCTTTGCATAGATGGGCAGCGCGGGCAGATATTTTCCCGCAAGCAGACATCCAGCGAGACCCAGCACCACGATCAGCGCCGCGCGCCAGGCAGCGCCGGTCCGCAGCGCCATCACCCCCGTGCACAAGAGCAGCGAGAGCCCGATGCAGTGCAGGATGTCGGCCCGCAGCAGCATGCCGGCCGTGAACTGCCAGTCGATCGCGGCGTAGATCAGGCTGACCAGGTAGCCGTAGCCCAGGACCTCCAGCGCGCGCCGGGCCATCGCCAGCCGCAGCTCGTGCCGCGACTTCTGCGGGGCGCGCTTGGCGGCGGCCTGAGCGCCCAGCACCAGCCCGACGCCGGCCAGCAGCAAGAAGAGCGGTGCCGGAATGTTCGATACCATGCGGCTCAGCCGGTAGCCGAAGCTGACCTTGCCCGCTGGGCTCACCCAGGCGTCGTAGGCGTGGGTCTGGATCATCAGCAGCACCGCCAGCCCGCGCGCCAGATCGATGCCGACCTGCCGGCCGCTGCGGCTGCCCGACGCTGGACTGGGTTCGCTCGGCTGGGCCTTGCTCATGACATCGATGATACCGAAAGACCACATCGCACGAGCAATTACTTGGAGCTGAGCAGCGTTGCTCCTGATTTATGCATTATGCAATTAAATCGAGGCGCAAGATGCGGCTGCATGCGCTGCTCAAGACCTGCACTTTTCGCCATAAGCCGTCATGAACGGGAGGTTGCGACGGTGAAAATCTAGGGCTTGTCCTGGCCGGAGCTTTAATGCATGTATATGCAACATGCAGAACGCATCCGGAACCCTGGTCCTGGCCTTTTCGGGCGGACTCGATACTTCTTACTGTGTGCCGCGGCTCGCTGAGCTGGGCTGGACCGTGCACACCGCTTACGTCAACACCGGCGGCACCACCGAGGCCGAGCGCCGCGCGATTGCCGCCCAGGCGCGCGCCGTCGGCTCTGCGCAGCACCACGAGATCGACGCTGAGAGCCTGGTCTTCGACCGCTTTGTGCGCTATCTCATCTTCGGCAACGTGCTGCGCGGCGAGGTCTACCCGCTGAGCGTGGCGGCCGAGCGCACGCAGCAGGCGATCTCGGTCATCGAGGTTGCGCGCCGCGTCGCTGCCAAGGCCATCGCCCATGGCTCGACCGGCGCCGGCAACGACCAGATCCGCTTCGACGTCGCGCTGCGCGTTCTGGCTCCCGATTTGCAAATCGTGACGCCGATCCGCGACGGCGGCGTTCGCCGCGAGCAGTCGATCGCCTACCTCAGCGAGCGCGGCCTGCCGGTGCCGGAGAAGGCCAGCGCCTATTCAGTGAATCGCGGCCTCTGGGGCACGACCTGGGGCGGCGGCTGGACGCACGATCCGTGGGCCAGCCCGCCGCCGGAGCTGCTGGCGCCGCCGGATCCGGGCCGGGCGCCGGTCGAGGTGGTGATCGGCTGGGAGCAGGGCGTGCCGGTGTCGATCGATGGTCAGACGCTGCCTGGACCGGCGCTGGTGGCGCGCCTGGGCGACCTGTGCGCCGAGTATGGCGTTGGCCGCGGCATCCACGTGGGCGAGACGGTGCTGGGCATCAAGGGGCGGGTCGGCTTTGAAGCGGGTGCGGCGCTGGTCCTGATCGCTGCGCATCGCGAGCTGGAAAAGCTGGTGCTGACCAAGTGGCAGACCTTCTGGAAGGATCACGTGGCGCGCTTTTACGGCGATCGGCTGCATGAAGGTCAGTACTTCGATCCGGCGCTGCGCGACATCGAGGCGTTGCTCAGCAGCAGCCAGTCGCGGGTCAGCGGCGAGACGCGCGTGCGCCTGGCTCCGGGGCAGCACTTTGTGGTCGGGGCGCGCAGTCCGCACTCGATGATGGATCGATCGGTCGCGACGTATGGCGAAGAGAATCTGCTGTGGAGCGGGGATGAGTCGCGCGGCTTTGCCCGCATCGCCGCCGTCGCACCGCTGCTGGCCGCGCGCGCCGGGATGACCCCTGAGGATCGAGCGGCGCAGCGTGCAAAAGGGGCGCCCGGGCAATGATGCTCACCACTCGCGTGCGGCTCGACCGCATCGCCTCTTCGACGCGCAACGCCCACCTCTCGCCCGAAGTGATCCTCAGCGAGCAGATCGTCGCGGCCGAGGGCTACGTGCTGGCGGTGCGGATCTGCGAGGACAAGCCGACCTACAACACCGTCGAGGATCTCAGCGGTCGGATGGTGCCGCTGCGCGCGGGCGATGTGCTGGCGGGAACGCTGGGCGCACGGCGCGCGCTCCAGGGCTATGCGGGTGAGGTGCCGTCGCACATCGCGGTCGGCGATACGCTTCAGGTGCTGAACCTGGGCGGCATTCTGGGGCGCTGCACATCATTCAGTCCGGAAAACGGCGCGCCGTTTCAGGCCAAGGTGCTGGGCTCGGTGCTCAGCTTTCCGGCGCTGGGCGATCGCATCGGTCGGCCGGCGCATATTCGCGAAGGGGCCGTGCCGCCGCTCGACTCGCTGCGCATGAGCACGCCCCTGGTCTATGTCGCCGGCACCTGCATGAACACGGGCAAGACCGTCGCTGCCGGCGAGATCGTGCGCGGCCTAGCGCGCGGCGGCCTGCGCGTTGCGGGCTGCAAGCTGACCGGCGTGTCCCTGATGCGCGACACGCTGCACATGCTCGATGCCGGTGCGATCGCGGCGCTCACGTTCAATGACTGCGGCCTGGCCAGCACCCGCGCCGGCGTGACTGCGGCCACCGCCAAGGGCCTGCTCACCCGGCTCTGCGACACCAAGCCCGACGTGATCGTGGCGGAGCTCGGCGATGGCATCCTGGGCGAATATGGCGTGCAGGACATCCTGCGCGATCCCGAGCTGGCCGCGGCCGGGGCGGCGTTTGTGGTCGCAGCCCCGGATCCCGTTGGCTGCTGGGGCGCGTGCGAGGTCCTGCGTCGCGAGTATGGAATCGCCATCTCGGCCTTCACCGGCCCCGCGACCGACAACGAAGTGGGCCTGAGCTACATCCGCAGCGCGCTCTCGATCCCGGCGCACAACGCGCGCCGCGATGCCGCGGGCCTGGTCGCCGTGGTCCGCCGCATGGTCGATCGCCACCGTCGGCCCGGCGCCGCTGACGCCGGCCGCCCAACTGCCCTTGTCTAGCCAGGATTGAGCAGATGAATACCCAACTTCGGGTCCTGGTCATTGGTGCGGCCGGCTATGTGGGCGGCGAGCTCTTGCGCCTGCTGCTGGGCCATCCGCACGTCGCTTCGTGCACCGCGCACAGCCGCAGCCAGGCGGGTCAGCCCATTGCCCGCGTGCATCCGGTGCTGGCGCCGCTGACCGGTGAGCACTTTATTGCGGGCGAGCTGGGCGAGCTTGCTGCTCAGCACGATGTCGTGTTTCTGGCGCTGGAGCACGGCGAATCGGCGCGCGTGGCAGCTGCCGTGCTGGCCGCTTCGCCGACGGTGGTGATCGATCTTGCCGCCGATTTTCGGGTGGCCGATCCGGCGCTGTATGAAAAGTTCTACGGCGTGCATCCGGCGCCCGAGCTGCTGCCGCGCTTCACTTATGGGCTGGCCGATGTGGTCGGCGCAGCGCTGGCCGGCTGCGCGGCCATCTCGGTGCCAGGCTGCTTTGCGACCGCGGCGCAGCTGGCGCTGTATCCGCTGGCGAAGCTGCTCGCTCCGGCGGGGGTGATCCCGTCGCTGTTTGCCATCACCGGATCCAGCGGCGCCGGGGTCCGTCCGCGCGAGACCACCCACCATCCCGCCCGCGCGCACAACCTGTTTGCCTATTCCGTGCTCGGCCATCGCCATGAGGCCGAGATCCTACAGAGCTGGCGCCGCTGGAGTGGGCGCAGCGACGCCAGCGCTCGGCTGCTGGCGCACTCCGGACCCATGGTGCGCGGGATCTATCTGACGCTGCACGCGGCGCTGCCGGAGCCGCTTGCAGCCGGCGCAGCGGCAGCGGCGTTTCAGCAGGCGTACTCCGGGCGTCCGCTGGTTCGCGTGCTCGATGCGCCGCCCGAACTGACACACGCCGTCGGCAGCTCCTACGCGCTGATCCACGCGACGCAGAGCAGCGATGGCAAAGAGGTACAGGTCATGATCGCAATCGACAACCTGCTCAAGGGCGCCAGCGGCCAGGCCGTGCAGGCGATGAACCTTGCGCTCGGGCTTCCCGAGACCGCCGGCCTGCGCGGCGTGGGGGCCTTTCCATGCTGAATCCAGCGCCGCTCTTGCCCGCGGATGCGCTGCTGCCCGTTTACGCGCAGATGCCGGTGCGGCCGGTGCGCGGTCGCGGCTCGTGGCTGATCGATGAGGATGGCGAGCGCTGGCTCGATGCCTACGGCGGACACGCGGTCGCTTCGACGGGCCACTGCCATCCCGAGGTGGTCGCCGCGATTGCCAATCAGGCCGCGGAGCTGCTGTTTTATTCGACCGCTCTCGCGCATCCCAACCGCGAGCTGCTGGCTGCGGCGCTGGCGGCGCGCTGCCCCGCTCCGCTGAACAAGGTCTTCTTTTGCAACTCGGGCGCTGAAGCCAACGAGAACGCCATGCACCTGGCGCGCAAGGTCACGGGCCGCGCAGGCATCGTCTCGATCGCGGGCGGCTGGCACGGACGCACGGTCGCGACGCTGGCAGTCACCGACGGCGAGCACTACTACAAGGCGGCGGAGCGGGCCGGCATGCCGCTGGCGCGCAAGGTGCCGTTCAACGACCTCAAGACCGCGAGCGCAGTGATCGATGCATCCACCGCCGCGGTGATCGTCGAGCCGGTGCAGGGCATGGCCGGCGCGCGCGACTGCGATCCCGAGTTCCTGAGCGCCCTGCGCCGGGCCTGTGATGAGCACGGCGCGTTGCTGATCTTCGACGAGGTTCAGTGCGGTGTGGGCCGCTGCGGCACGTTCACGGCGGCCGAGTCTTTTGATGTCACGCCCGATGTGCTGACCATGGCAAAAGGGCTGGCGTCGGGCATGCCCATTGCGGCGCTCGTGACCTCGGCCCGCGTCGCGGAAAAGGTCAAGGTCGGCGACCTCGGCAGCACGTTCGGGGGCGGTCCGGTTCCGTGCGCTGCGGCGCTGGCGACGCTCGCAGTGATCGAGCGCGAAGGTCTGCTGGCCAATGTGCGCGAGGTGAGCGCGCGGCTGACAGCCGGGGCGCTGGCGCTGGGCCGCGACAAGGTGCAGGCGGTGCAGGGGCGCGGGCTGCTGCTCGGGCTGCGCCTTGCGCGCCCTGCGGCCGAGGTGCAAAAGGCGCTGTTTGCGCAGCGCGTGCTCGTGGGCACTTCGGCGGATCCGGCGGTGCTGCGACTGCTTCCGCCGCTCTCGTTCAGCGCGGCGGAAGCGGACCTGCTGCTGGCGGCGCTGGGGCGGGTGCTGTGAGGTCGGTAGGGAACTTCAGGAGCTCTTTGGAGGCGCTGCTGTGACGGTAATCAAGCGTGATTTTCTCGATACCACGGATCTTTCGCAGGCGGAGTTTCACGCGCTGCTCGATCTGGCTGCGAAGCTCAAGCGGGGCGAGACCACCGCCGAGAGCGCCCTGCGCGGCAAGGTGCTGGCCATGGTCTTTATGGATCCCAGCCTGCGCACCCGGACCAGCTTTGAGGTCGCGATGTTTCGCCACGGCGGCCATGCGGTGGTGCTGGAGCCGGGGCGCGGCAGCTGGACGCTCGAGACCGAGCTCGGCGCCGTCATGGATGGCGCCAGCGTCGAGCACATTGTCGACGCGGCGCGCGTGCTGGGCCGCTATGCCGATGCCGTGGCGGTGCGGGCCTTTCCCAAGGGCAAGCTGTGGGAGGTCGAGCGCGAGGACGCGGTGATGCGCAGCTTTGCGCGCCACTGTGAAAAGCCGCTCATCAACCTGGAGTCGACGCGCCGCCATCCGTGCCAGGGTCTGGCCGATGCGATGACGCTGCGCGAGAAGCTCGGTCAGCCGCAGGGGCGCCGCTTTGTGCTCAGCTGGAGCTGGCATCCCAAGCCGCTACCGACGGCGGTACCGGCCAGCGCGGCGCTGGCGGCGGCGCACCTGGGCATGGAGGTTGTACTGGCGCATCCGCCGGGCTTCGAGCTCGATCCCGACGACCTGGCGGCCATTGCCGGCGTCAGCAAGGCGGCCGGCGGCAGCCTGCGCATCGAGCACAACGGCCGCGAAGCGCTGGATGGGGCCGACGTGGTCTATGTGAAGTCGTGGGGGGCGCTGGGCCACTTTGGCCAGCCCGAAGCCGAGGCGAAGCTGCGCGCCGCCTATCGCGACTGGAGCATGAACAGCGAGCGGCTGCGCCATGTTGGCAGCGGCCAGGGGCTGGTCATGCACTGCCTGCCGGTGCGGCGCAACATCGAGCTTTCTGATGCGATCCTCGACGGGCCCAAGAGCGTCGTGGTCGATCAGGCAGAGAATCGGCTGCACGTTCAGCGAGCGCTGCTCCTGACGCTGCTCGGCCAGTCGGAAGGAATGGGAGTGCAGCGATGATCGATCCCGCACGTGGAATTGCCGGACTCAAGGGCGCCCTGCGCTATGTGCGCGCCTATCGCGACCACATCTTTGTGATCAAGCTGGGCGGCGAGGTGATGCGCTCGGCCGAGGCGCTGGCGCAGGTGGCGGCGCAGCTGGCGCTGCTCTCGTCCCTGGGTGTGCGGCTGGTGGTCGTGCACGGCGGCGGTCCGCAGCTGAGCGCCTTGTGCCAGCGCCTGGGCATTGAGCCGCGCATGGTGGCCGGTCGCCGCATCACGGACAGCCAGACGCTGGAGGTGGCCAAGATGGTGCTGGCCGGGACGCTCAACGTCGCGGTGCTGTCGGCGCTGCGGGCGCAGCGGGTGCCTGCGGTCGGCCTGTCGGGCGTGGATGCGGACCTCATCAAGGCGCGGCGGCGGCCCCCCGTGGTCATGGTCGACGACGCCGGCCAGAGCATGGAGGTCGACTTCGGCGAGGTGGGCGACATCTACGACGTAGACCCACAGGTCGTACACACCCTGCTTGCGGCGGGCTACATGCCGGTCATCGGCAGCCTGGGCGGCGACGACGACGGCGGCGTCTACAACATCAACGCCGACACCCTGGCCGAGGCGCTGGCCGTATCGCTCAAGGCGCACAAGCTGATCTTTCTGACCAGCGCGCCGGGCGTGCTGCGCCACCCCTCTGATCCGTCGACGCTCGTCACGTTCGCGGACCCCGACGATCTGGCCAGCCTGTTTCAGAGCGGCGCGATCAGCGGCGGCATGCGCCCCAAGGTCGAGGCCTGCATCCGCGCGGCCACCAGCGGCGTCGAGCGCACCCACATCATCGACGGCCGCTCGCCCGATTCGCTGCTGTACGAGGTCTTTACCGGCGCTGGCTGCGGCACCATGATCGTCGGCCGCAAGCAGAAGGCGACCTACCTGGGCGTCGATCTGGCGCAGTCGGATGAGAGCTAGATGGCGACGCATCTGGAGCCCGACGATGAGGTTGCGCTGCTCGCGCGCCTGATCGCGACGCCGTCGGTGAGCGGGGAAGAGGAGGCAGTGGCCTGTCTGGTCGAGGAGCTGGCGCAGGGCTGGGGCCTGAGCGTTGTGCGCGACGACGCCGCGGTGCGCATCGAGGTCGCTGGCAAAGAGCCGGGTCCGACGCTGGCGCTGGCGTCGCATCTGGACGTGGTGCCGGCGGGGCAGGGCTGGACGCGCGATCCATTCGCGCCGGCGATTGTCGAAGAGGCGGGCGAGCAGCGCATGTACGGTCGCGGCTCGTGCGATGCAAAGGCGAGCGTCTCTGCGATGCTGTGGGCCGCGCACGATGTGGCGCGGGCCGGCGGTCCGCGGCGCGGGCGGCTGCTGGTGATCCTGGGCTACTGCGAGGAGACGCGCGACACCAGCATGCCGCGGGCAGTGCCGCGCTGCGGAGCGATCGATGCCGCCGTGGTCGGCGAGCCCACGGGGCTGGATCTGGCGGTGGCGCAGCGCGGGCTCCTGATGGTGGATCTGCTTGCGCACGGCGATCAGCGCCATGCGGCGTATGCAGCCAGCGACGGGAATTTTACAAGCTCGGTGCTCAAGCTGGCCGCGGATCTGGTCGCGCTGCCCGCGCTGTGCATGGAAAAGCCGCACCCATTTCTGGGTCAGCCGACGCTCACCGCGACGATGCTGGAGGCGGGCGTGGCGCGCAACATGACGCCGCCGCTGGCCAAGGCGGTGCTGGATATCCGCACCACACCGGCCTGGACGCACGCAGAGCTGGCGGCGTCGCTGCGGCAGCGCTTGCAGTCGGAGGTGCACGTGACCTCCGAGCGACTTGAGCCGTGCGAGACGCCGCCGGGCTCGCGGCTGCTGGCGGCTGCGCAGCGGGTGAGGCCCACGGCAAACCTTTATGGCAGCCCCACCTGCTCGGACTGGGTGTTTCTGCGCCATCTCGATGCGATCAAGTGCGGGCCGGGGGTGAGCAGGCGGTCGCACACGCCCAACGAGTTCATCGCCACCGCCGAGGTGCGAGCGGCGCGAAAGTTCTACGGCGAGCTGGCGCTGGCCTACCTGGAGGCGCTGTGAGCGGTCGCTTCGTCACACTGTGGTCGCCGGGAAGTCGCGCCGCTGCGAGCGCCGCGGATGAGCGCCTGCTGGCCTACACCGTCGGTGATGATCGGCACTGGGATAGCTTTCTCCTGCCCTGGGACATCCTGGGCAGCCTGGGCCACATCGCGGGTCTGCGCGCGGCCAAGCTGCTCTCTGCCGTCGAGCATAGGCAGCTGGAGAAGCTCTTGCGGCAGGCGCTGCGGGCAGCGGAAGCGGGCGAGCTGCGCGTGGGGCTGGAGCACGAAGATGTGCACTCTGCCGTCGAGCTGTGGCTGACGGCGCGCGAGCCGGAGCTGGGCGCGCGGCTGCACACCGGTCGCTCGCGCAACGATCAGGTGGCGGTGGATCTGCGCCTCTATATGAAGCAGGCGCTGCTGGATGTGGCGGCGCAGGGGCAGCAGCTTGCGGGCGAGCTGCTGCGCTTCGCGGCGCACAACGCCAAGGTGATGTGGCCCGGCTACACGCACCAGAGGCGGGCGATGCCGTCATCGCTGGGGCTGTGGGCGACGGCGTTTGCCGAGGGGCTGCTCGACACCCTGGAGTCGCTGCCGGCCCTGTGGCGGCAGGTCGATCGCTCGCCGCTGGGCAGCGCCGCGGGCTATGGCGTGCCGCTGCCGATCGAGCGCGAGGTGGCGGCGCAAGCGCTGGGATTTGCTGAGCTTGTGCACGCGGTGACGACCCCGCAGAACGGGCGCGGCAAGCTGGAGGCGGCCGTGCTGGGCTTCTGCTCGCAGCTTGGGCACGAGGCCGGCAAGCTGGCGAGCGACATCTGCCTGTACTCGGCCGAGGAGTTCGGCTACCTTGTGCTGCCGTCGGAGATGGCCACAGGATCGAGCATCATGCCGCACAAGCGCAACCCAGATGTCTTCGAGCTGACGCGAGCGCGGGCTGCTGCGCTCGACGGTGAGCTGGGCATGGTGCTGCACCTGAAGAGCAAGCTGACGTCGGGCTATCACCGCGATGCGCAGCTGCTCAAAGAGCCGCTCATGCGCGGGCTGGGACGCACCGGCGAGCTCCTCGGGATGATGGCGCTGGCGGTGCCGCGGCTGGGGATCGATGCAGCCCGCTGCCAGGCCGCGCTGGCCGGCGGCGTGCTGGCCACCGACGAGGTGATGCGGCGGGTCGAGTCGGGCCAGCCGTTTCGGCAGGCGTACCACCAGGTCGCAGACGAGCTGCGGCAGGGCGCTGAGCCGCCGCTGGCTCCGGTCGGGCAGCTTCTGGCGCGACGGCGCTCGACGGGCAGCGCCGGAAATCTGCGGCTGGCGCCGCTGCGGCAGCGACTGGCCAAGACGGTGGGCTGGACAGAGCGCGAGCGGCGGCGCTTCAGCGTCGCGATGGCCGGGCTGCGCGACGGCAGCGCTCGGGCCGCGGGTCGAAAGGGCAGGGGCGCATGAAGTCTCGTCGCACACTCCGTCTGCGCAGGTTGCAGGAGCTTGTGACCACGCAAGAGCTCAAGACGCAGGAGGAGGTCGCGACGGCGCTTCAAGATGCCGGCTGGTCGGTGACACAGTCGTCGGTGAGTCGCGACATCGCGGCGCTGCGCCTGGTCAAGGTCGACGGCGTATATCGGCGGCCGACGCGCCGTCGCACGGCGGCGCCCAGCCACGCCCAGACGCTGGCCGAGTCGGCGCTGGGCTGCGCGGCGGCGGGCGACGCGCTGGTGGTGCTGCACACCCCACCGGGCGAGGCGAACCGCGTCGGGCTGGCGCTGGATCGGCTGGGCTGGAGCGACGTGGTCGGCACGATCGCAGGCGACGACACGATCTTCATCGCCGTGCGCGACTCCACTGCGCAGCAGCGGGTCCTGGCGGCGCTGCGCAAGATCGTGAGTCCTTCGGGTTAGGCTTTCTTCTGTCCCAGATTCCGACCCGCGCGGGTAGCGCGCAGCGGGGGGGGAGACGCTCCTACGGTCTAGCAGGGGGCACGGAAGGTGCCTCTGTAATAGACTTTCTGTCGCGTAGGGCTGCGTCGCAGTTGACGGCTGGTGACAGCACAAGCCGATGCGAATATTATGGTTGTACTTTTTTTCCCGGATGGGGTGGCTCACCAAGAGCGAGCGGGTAGTGCAGTGTAGTATTGCACGTCTAGATTAGCCACTTGTTAAAAGGTAAGGAATTGGAGCCATAAAATGTGGTTAAGACTACTTGCATTCATGAGCTTGATTTTCATCAGCTCTGCATGCACGAGTTATATCCCTTTTACGAACAAGCTCGTGGTCGATACTCATATGACCGACCATGATATCCGAACTCTGGCATTTTACCCTTCGACCACTTTCGAGCTTCAGCGCCGCACCTCCGAGACCTCCATGGGTGTGACCAAGGGCGGCGAGCTGAAATACATGCGCGGTGAACAGCTGGAGATCATTCGCGTAAAGAAGAAGACCCCGGGCCTGGCCCTGCACTTCAACTCGCCCAGTCCGCGCACCTATACTGCGTTGGATCTCAGCTTTGTTCCCGGGGACGATAAGAATACACTTACATTTGAAATCGACGCAGCGGTTGAAAATCAGTCCGAGCTCAGGTTTCAGCTTTTTGGCCCCATCATTTTTTACGATGGCAAGACCTGGCAGATGGCGCAGAAGCCGCAGCTGCTGGTTAAGGCCAAAGATGTGCATAAGCTGAAAAAGAAGCTCCAGACCCTTCCCGGCCGCCTCGCTCCTTAGCGCTGCCGCCAGCGCCTGTCCGCCACCGCTTGCCGGATCCGCCCGAGCGGCTCACTTCAAGCAAAGAGCTCCTTCGGTGATTGACAGGCTGCCTCGTGGGCAGTACGACTCCTGCGCATGCCGGCGGCCTTCCAGAACCAGATCGTGCACGGGGACTGCCTCGACGTTATGCGCCAGTTCGAGGACGGCTCCATCGATATGGTGCTGACCTCCCCGCCCTACGATAACCTGCGGAATTATAAGGGTTATACGTTCCCTTTTGAGTCGATTGCCCGCGAGCTTTATCGTCTTATTAAAGTTGGTGGCGTGGTGGTCTGGATTGTGGGCGATGCAACGCTATCGGGCAGTGAGACTGGAACCAGCTTTTCACAAGCATTGTATTTCAAGAGCATTGGTTTTAATATTCATGATACAATGATTTTTAAAAAGCGTAATCCTCTGCCGCAGATTTATCGCCATAGATATAATAATGAATTTGAATATATGTTTGTATTCAGCAAGGGGCAGGTTGTCACGCATAATCCAATCCTGATTGACTGTCTGCACGCGGGTCTGGAGTTAAATGGTACGACGTATAAGAATTATTCCAAATATACGCAAAAGCGGGCCAAAGCTGCCAATCCAGTGAAAGATAAGAAGATTAAAGGGAATATCTGGGAATATGTCGTTGGGAAAAATCTGGAAGATCAAGAGGCCAAAGGCCATCCCGCACCATTTCCCTGTGAGCTGGCGCGCGATCACATCTTTTCCTGGTCAAATCCCGGAGAGCTTGTGCTGGATCCCATGTGCGGAAGCGGAACGACCTGCAAAGCCGCACAGCAGCTGGGCAGAGACTTTATCGGGATAGATATCAGCCTGGATTATTGCGAAATCGCCCGCGAGCGGGTTTTGCGTCAAGCGGCGCAACCATTCGTAAATAATTCCGAAAACCCTCCTTAGTGCCAAAGAGCGAAAACGAAAGCGCCGCCCCCGCTCCCGAGTCTGCGGCGCCGTCCGATCTGCTCGCTCGCTTCGTCCACTTTCTCGAGCCGCCACCGCCGGCCGCGCCGGTCGCGCAAGAGCAGATGCGCCCGAGCTTCCGCTACTGGCGCCTGCGCCTTCTGTCGTCGACGTTCATAGGCTATGCGGTGTACTACGTTGTGCGCAAGAACATCCCGGTGGCCATGAAGGCCATGGGCGACGACCTGGGAATCGCCAAGTCGTCGCAGGGGCTGATCCTGACGCTGCACGACGTGGTGTACGGCGTCTCGAAGCTGGTAAATGGGATGGTGGCGGATCGCACGAATCCGCGCGCGCTGATGGCGCTGGGAATGTTCGGCTCGGCGGCGGCCTGCTTCGGGTTCGGACTGGGCAATACGGTGGCGGTGCTGGCGACGCTGTGGGCGGTCAATGCGTGGTTTCAGGGCATGGGCTTTCCGCCGGTCGCGCGCATCCTCTCGCACTGGTTCAGCCCCAGGGAGCGCGGCGTCAGCTGGGGGATCTTCAATGCCTCGCACATGGCGGGCGCAGCGGCGGCGCTGGCGCTGGCGGGGTGGCTGATCGACCGCTACGGCAGCTGGCGGCTGGCGTTCCTGGTGCCGTCGGCGCTGGCGCTCGGGTGCGGATTTTTTCTGCTCGATCGGCTGCGCGATACGCCGGCCTCCCTGGGACTGCCGCCGGTGGAGGTCTTTGCCGGCGAAGCGGAGCCCGGCTCCGGCTACAAGCCCGAGGCTGAGCTGAGCCCCGAAGCGTTCCGCCGGTTCGTCCGGGCGCAGGTCTACGGGAACCCGTATATCTGGCTGATCTCGCTGGCCAACTTCAACGTGTACGTGGTGCGCTACGCGTTCCTGAACTGGGGGCCTACGTATCTGCAAGAGGTGCGCGGCTGGAGCAAGCTGGCCAGCGGCGGACTCACCGGCGCGTTCGAGCTGGCGGGGCTCTGCGGGTCGCTGCTGGCGGGCTATGTCACGGACCGCTGGCTGCGCGGGCGGCGCGCTCCGCTGTGTGTGCTGTACATGATCGGCGCAGCTGTGGCGACGTGGCTCTGCGCCTATTCCGGATACACCAAGCTGAGCTTCTGGCTGGCGGGCTTTGCGGTCTATGGGCCGCAGTTTCTGGTCGGCGTCATGATGGCGGATCTGGCGACGCGGCGCGCGACCTCGACCGCCATCGGCATCTCGGGATTTTTCGGCTATCTGTCGGGGACGGTGAGCGGCTGGGGAATCGGGAGCCTGAGCCAGCATCACGGCTGGTCCGCGGTGTTCAATCTGGTGATTGGCAGCTCGCTGCTGTCGGCGCTGCTGTTTGCGCTGTGCTGGAATGCGCGGCCCAAAAAGCTGGAGATTTTGGCGGACGCGGCCGAGAAGATATAGTGCGAGGCTTGGGAGCCGCGAGCGCTCATCCGCTCGCGATGACGTCGCGGCAGCTTGCCGATACCAGCTGGAGGAACCATGCGCGCGCTACTGTCTGCGGTCGGAACCCGGGGGGATGTGCAGCCCATCGTCGCCCTTGCCTTGCGGGTGCGCGACCTGGGTCACGAGGTTCGTCTGTGCGTTCCGCCCAACTTTGTGGAGTGGGCTCGTGGCTTCGGGTTTGAGGCGATTCCGCTGGGGGTGGAGATGCGGCAGCCGGGACAGCGCAGCGGTGCGGCGGCGGCTCCGCTCACGCCGGAGACGCTGCGCCGCCTGCGGGAGTCGATGCCGGACCTGGTCAGCGAGCAGTTCAAGGTGGTCGGCGCTGCGGCCGAGGGCTGCGACGTGATTCTGGGAGCGAACGCGCACCAGTATGCAGCGCGCTCGATCGCCGAGCTGCGCGGAGTTCCCTGCGTCACTGCGCTGTATGCACCGGTGGCGATTCCATCGCCGGATCATGCGCCGCCGCCGGCGCCGGGTGCGACCTGGGAGCCGACGCCGGCCTCAGCCGATGCCGCGACCAACGACCAGCGCTGGGCGGACAATGTCCGCGCCTGGAACGACCGCGCGCTGGAGCGCGTCAACCACAACCGCTCCCAGCTTGGGCTGGCGCCCATTTCCGACGTGCTTCGCTTCAACATCACCGCCCATCCCTGGCTCGCCGCCGACCCCATCCTCGCTCCGCTCCCGACCACGCCGGGCATGCAGGTGTTCCAGACCGGAGCGTGGATTCTGGAGGACCGGTCCCCGCTGCCGCGAGAGGTCGAGGAGTTCCTTGCCAGCGGCGAGCCGCCCATCTACCTGGGCTTCGGCAGCATGCCGGCCGCCGAGGGCATGAGCCGCACGCTGATCGACGCCGCGCGGGCCGTCGGGCGGCGGGCGATCCTGTCGCGGGGCTGGGCAGAGCTGGGCCCGATCGACGACTCGCTCGACTGCATCGCGGTCGGGGACATCAACCAGCAGGCGCTGTTTCCGCGCGTGGCGGCAGTGGTCCATCACGGCGGAGCCGGAACCACGGCCACCGCCGCCAGCGCCGGGGCGCCGCAGGTGGTGGCGCCCATGTTCGGTGACCAGTTCTACTGGGGCAGCCGCGCGGAGGCGCTGGGAATCGGCGCCGCCGTCGTGGGGCCGCTGACCACCGACCGCTTGACGAGGGCGCTTCGGGCAGTGCTTGAGCCCGCGATCGCTCGTGCTCGCAGCGTGGCGCCGCAGCTTCGAGCGGATGGCGCCCTGGTTGCTGCTCGGAGGCTCGTGGCGCTTCCGGGCGCAGAGAGACTGCGCAATCAGTAGCTGATCTCGACGGAGCCGGGGCCGATGCGGGTGTCGCCGGTGAACTGCGGGTTTGCGACCATGGGGCCCATGTAGCTGGTGCCGCCGGTGGAGGCATTGCCATTTCCAGCTTTGCCGCCGTCGTACCCGCCGCCGCCGCCGGCGTTGAAGCTGCCAGACTCGCTGGCGCCGCCGCCGCCGCCGAAGCCGCCGCGGGTGGCGTTGGTGTTGCCGGTCGGATACTGCATGCCGCCGGCTGCGCCGTGAAGGAAGCTCATGCCCGCGGTGCCGGCTGGGCCCATGCCGTCGGTGGAAAAGCCGCCGCCGCCGCCGCCGTTGTTGTAGGTCGCTCCACCCAGGCCGGTGCCGGAGGTTGCGAGGGTGGTGGCTGCGCCGCCCGGAGCCCAGTCAGAGTAGCCGCCACCGCCGCCGCCGGCGACAAACAGCGGCGTGTTGCCTGCTGCAACATAGCTGGCGCCGCCGCCCCCGGACGGCCACAGGGCGGAGGGAGCCTGCTCGCCGACCACGATGGTAAGCGTGGTGCCGGGCGTCACGCAGACGCTGCCCTGCACCATCGCGCCCTTGCCGCCCTGGCTGCCCGGCGTTGAGCTGCCGCCCTGCGCGCCGAATGCCTTGACCGTGATCTCGGTCACGCACGGAGGCAGCGCAAAGGTCTCGACCTTTCCCGTGACGCCGAAGACCTGCATGCCGTGTGGGCAGTCGTTGAGGCAGCGCCCGGCCTGACAGAGCGCGCCCACCATGGCAGCGCAGCGCCCGGTGGTGGGCTGACAGACCGCGCCGGCAGTGCTGCCCGAGCAGTCGCCGCTGGCGCCGCAGTGTGCGGGATCGGTCGCGGGATCGATGCATGCGCCGCCGCAGCTGATCTTTCCGGCCCCGCACACCGACTTGCAGGTTCCTTCGATGCACGCTGCATCGCGCCCGCAGCTGACGCCCGCTGCGGTGTTCAGGCAGCTGCCCGAGGCGCCGCAGTGTCTGGCATCGGTCTGCGGATCGATGCAGGCATCTTCGCAGAAGACGTTTCCCGATTTGCAGCGCGGGATATCGTCCTGACCGAGAACGATCCGGTCTGCGCCGCCGCTGCTACATCCGATGAGACCCACGCAGGCGAGTCTCAAAACCCAGAAAGCCAGTCGGTTGTCCATTTCCGACTGGCTTACACCCGCATGGTTCTCTCGGTCAAGGCCGCTGGGATCTGCACACCGATGCCCCTGCATAGGGAGGGCCGCGCCTGGTTGAGGAACCAGGCCAGCCTAGTCGAGTGCTGAGCGGAGACGGGCTTTTGAAGGCGGGACCTGATGAGCGGTTACCAGCGGCCAGAGCAAGCTCCACCTCGACCCCAGCTACAGGCGCTACCTGTTTCCGAGCGACTCACAGCGGCTGGAGCGCAGCTTCATGTATCTCGACGACTGCTTGGAGGGATCCCTGCGCATCACCCAGAGTGACTGCCCAGAGCCGCTGAACCTGGGTAGCGACGAGGTTGTGACCATCAACCACCTGGTGTCGCTGCTAGAGGACTTCGCGGGAATGAGGCTGCGGAGGAACTACGTGATCGACGCACCGCAAGGCGTCCGCGGGCGGAACAGCGACAACTCCAAGACAAAATCAAGCGCTTACGTTCGCCACACGCACGCTGCCAGTAGCTGCAACCAGAGGTGATACGCCAGCACCATGAGCCGATTTGGAACTCCGACCTGCATGTGAGGTCCGGTCCTCGGTGCGTGCGGGTTGAGCAATCGGAACACAATGAGAGAGAAGAAAAAGAGCAGCAGGCCCAGCCACGGAATCCACTGACCCCGCCGCAGTCGCTCGTGCAGAGCGCTCCACGCAGCGTTTTTGCCCAGACTCCGCACGACGAGCGAAGCTGCGATCGGAAACGTGAAGATCACCAGCGTGCCGCAGAGCTGATGCAGCTTGTGCGTGAGCGTAGTCGAGCAGGGTATCGAGCTGCCGGCTGGCCTGCTCTTGTGCCGCTGGAGCGAACATCGCCGCGAGCAGCTGGTCGGTCATGCTCAGGCCCAGTCCAGCGACAAACACGGCGACGTGCTCGGGATGGGCAACGTTGAACAGCTTCTCGTTGACGCCTTGCCGCAGGATCGGTTCGAGCAGGCGCGCGGTGCGCGACCGCGTCTCGGCACTCAATTTCTGACGCAGAACCGCGTTCTCATCGGAGCTCCAGACGCGCAACAGCTGCAGCAAGAGTGGCTTTTCTGCGCTCTTCCACTTCAGCGACTGTTGGAAATAGCGACGCAGCTTTTCCAGCGCATTCAGCGATGCATCGCGCACCACGACGAGCAGCTGCGCCTCGGCCCCTTGCGCCATCTGCTCGACGAGCGCTTCGAGGAGCGCGTCTTTCGACGAAAAATAGTGATAGAACGCCCCTTTCGAATTGCGGTCCTCGATCATCCTTGTTACCTCGAGGCGCGCGTTGAGCCGCGCTGCAGCCCGACAGCTCACGCGCCTGCATTCAGGGAACCGGGAGCTGCGGCAGGGCGCGATAGCAGGCGGCAATCTTGGCGGCCAGCCAGTCGAGCCCAGCATCGGACTTGCTGCGCTCGTGGCGGATCAGCGAGACGGGGAATGAGGCGATAGCGAGCGGCGGGGGATAGACCGCCAGCTTGAACCGCTTCGCCTGCGCCGCGGCAAGGCGCGCGGGCACTGCGGCGATCAGGTCGCTGGTTGCCACCGAGGACAGCGCGGCGAAAAACAGCGGCATGCTGGCAGCGACGTCCCGCTTCAGCCCCTGCGCCGCCAGCGTCGCATCCGCGGCGCCGTGCATGCCACCGGAAAACGAGACCAGCAGGTGCTCGCAAGCGAGCCAGCGCTTCAGCGTCAGCCTATTCTTGATCTGCGGATGGTTGCGGCGGGCGATGACCACGAACCCCTCCTCGCCCACTTCTGTGCTCTCGAAGCCACCCGGCAGCTCGTAGAAGCGGCCGACCGCGAGATCGAAGTCGTCATGCTTGAGCCCCTCGAACGCGTGGGCGCTCACGGCGTAGTGAAAGGTCAGCCGAACTGAAGGCGCGGTGCGGCGCAGCTCGGCAAGCAGCGGCGGCGCCAGCAGGGTGCAGAACAGATCGTTGGCGGCGACGCGGAACAGGCGAGTGGAGGTTGCGGGATCGAAATCTCGACCTGCGCGCACCGTCTCGCCAGCCAGCTCGATCAAACGCGCGACCTGCGGTCCCAGTGCCAGCGCGCGAGCGGTGGGTTGCAGCCCATCTCGGCGGCGCAGGAACAGCGGATCGGTGAAGATCTCGCGCAGGCGCGAGAGCGCATGGCTGACCGCCGACTGGCTCAGGCCGAGATGACGGGCAGCCAGCGTGGTCTTGCGGTGGCGCAGCACCTCCGCAAAGACCAGCAGCAGGGTCATATCGAGCTTGCGGATATGAGAGTTGTCGATAGCCATGATGAAATGATTTCAGTTCTGTACATTTCATACACCGGCTAGCCTGCACGGGCAACGTGGGGCTTCATGACTATCGAAAACAGGGACAGAACATGACCACCGAATACATCCGTTACACGCTCACCTCCACGCCGCGGGACCAGTTCATTGCGGGCTATCAAAAGGCCGCTGCGCATCTGCAGGCCGCGCCCGAGTGCCTGGGCTATGACCTGACTGCCTGCGAGGAGGAGCCGAGCAGCTTCATCCTGCGCATCCGCTGGAAGTCGACGCAGGCGCATCTGGAAGGGTTCCGCAAGGGGCCGCACTTCGCGCCCTTCTTTGCTGCGGTAAAGCCGTTCTTTAGCGAGATCACTGAAATGCGCCATTACGGACCGGTCTTTGACTGGACGCGCTGACCCAACACCGCGCGCGCCCACAGCGGATTCCAGGAGGTCCGGCGTTACCCTCGCTCTGGGCGGAGGAGCCCGCCAGCCTGGGCTCAGCGCGCCCGCGGCTGCGGCGCCGCCCGGCTCCAACCGAGCGCCACCAGCGCGGAAATCAGGACGTAGACCACAGAGAGCTGCCGGAAGCTGGCGAGCTCCGCCAGCGACAGTACAGCAGCGGCCACAGGGAGCGTCCACAGCCAGCGCAGCTTGGGAACAAGAAAGATGCCGATGTACGCAGAGTTGGCCGCCATCACGACCATCTCAAAGGGAAAGAGCGCCTCCATGCGCAGACCCAGCTTGAGCGCGAGCAGCCGCTGCAGCGTGTTTTGAACCATGTGCACCACGCAGATGATCCACATGGCGCGGTGGAAGCGATTTTCGAGCAGGCTCCGGCGGAAGATGAGCCCGATGCTCAGCGTCACCAAGAGCACCATGCTGGCCGCCACCAGCAGGTCGCGTGGGCTAGCCGTCCGCTGCGTATTCCGCAGCTGGAGCAGGGCAAAGCCCGCCAGGCACACGCCCACAAAGGCCTTGAGCAGCACATTGCGCGAGAGGGCCCTGCCGGCGGCATGGTCGCCGCTCTCCAGGGCAAGCGCGGTGAGCAGCACCTCCATCGAGATGAAGCGCTTGGCCGGCTCCACCCTGAGGCCGCGCAAGAGCAGCTGGTGCACGTCTTGGGGAACCGGGGTATTGCGTGGCCGCGGTCGCGGCGATCCGTGCACGCTCTCCGACTTCTCGGCCAGGGTCTCACCGCCAAAAGGCAGCTGGCCGTACAGCGCCTCGAACAGGGCCGCGCAGAAGCTCCACTGATCACTGCGCGCATCGACAACTCCGCCGCGGTACTGCTCCGGAGACATGTAGCCGGGCGTGCCCGAGATGACGCCCCACTGGGTGAGCCGGTCCCCAGTGCCCGCCCCCTCCCCGCTGCTGCCGCTACTGCCCGCGGGTGGCGGCGGCTCCTCACCCCAGCCGATGCGCGCTACCCCAAAGTCAGCCACCCGCAGCCGCCCATCCTTGCCACAAAGGACGTTGTCGGGTTTGAAGTCGCGATGGACCACACCGGCGGTGTGAGCAGCGTGCAGGCCCGCCCCGGCCAGCAGGTACATGTCGAGGATCTCCCTCCAGGAGTGGCCGCCGCGCGACTGCCACGAGGCGAGGGTCTCGCCATCGACATACTCCATGGCGATGTAGATGTGCTCGTCCGTCTGACCGACGTCATAGAGCGAGATCACGTTGGGGTGCGAGATGCGCGCCACTGCGCGCGCTTCGTGCAAGGTCCGCTGCCGCTGCAGGGTGTTGCCGGCAGCGCGCTGGTGCAGCAGCTTGAGCGCGACCCGCCGGTCGAGCTCCTGATCGTAGGCAGCGTACACCGCTCCCATTCCGCCCTGGCCCAGCTGGTGAAGCAGCGTGAAGCGGCCGATCCGGGTGGCGCGCACGGTGACCACCGCCCGCGCCTCGTTGGGTTCGGTCACTGCCCTGTCTGCCCCGGGGGGCCCTGCGGACTCTCTGCCGCTCGGTGCCCCCGACAGGCTGACAGAGCCATCGATCGTCTCGGAGAGGGAGGTCTGTGACTCCGCAGCCGCGGCTATGGGAAGGCGCTCTTGGCGCGAGCGGTCCATGCTCTGCTCGAACTGATGATACACCCGATCGCCTGCCCAGGTAGGCCCCTCTCCGACGGCTACACCAGGCGCAAGAAGCCCACCTTGCTACCCAGCTATGAAGAGATTGAAATGGAGCGCCAAGCGCAACCACGGCCTGGCCTGCACATTGCTGCGGCCGGCACATCCTCGGCAATGGACGCCGTCACCCTGTGAGGGGCGTTCGCCACATCCGCAGCGGATCCATGCCACTGGTGCCCGCGCGCGGCCCCTGCAATAGCGCGGGCAGCTCTGCCAGCGTCGTCAT
>Ga0075163_10000857_pt1 | contig 40586 bp, 28 predicted proteins | sample JI1023141ADNA_FD_71478 | JGI IMG/M metagenome (GOLD analysis project Ga0075163, IMG submission 71478) | Wastewater effluent complex algal communities from Wisconsin, to seasonally profile nutrient transformation and Carbon sequestration -... | ecosystem: Engineered > WWTP > Effluent > Algae...
CAGGAGGTGCGGCAGCGCCTCAAGAACATCCAGGAGGGGACGTCGGCGTGGGAGGTCGAGTACGCGCGCGTGCTCGATCAGGTCAAGCAGAAGCACGGCATCAAGGAGTAGCCGCGCCTCGAGCCCACGCGGCTCGGCGCGGACCCTGGGCGGCGGCGGCGGGCCCACGGCGGGCGGCGATCGCGGTTGCGCGGCCGCCGCGGCTGCGGTTGGATGGTCGCCATGTGGTGGTGGCGCAGCCTCTACGATCCCGACGAGGGCCCCAAGCTCAAGGTCTGGCACGTGCTGTTCATCGTCACGCCGCTGATGCTGTGGCTGGCGTGGAGTTCGTTCCGCGACTTCTCGCGGCTCGAGGAGCGCGGCGGGATCATGTACGTCGGCCGCTCGACCAAGCTGCTCTACGACCTCGGCGGCAAGTGGGCGGTGGTGCTGTTCCCGATCGCGATCGCCGCGGTGTGGCTGTACGGCGTGGTCGTGACCCTGCGCTTGCACCGCCGCGCCGACGAGCTGGCCGGCCTGCGCGAGCCGCCGCCGCCGCCCGCGCCGCCGCCGCCGGTCCTGCCCCGCGCGGTCGCCACCGGCGCCCTGCCCGCCGGGCCGCGGCTCGACCCGCTGGCCGCCAAGGCCCCCGAGCGCCCGGCCGACAGCGCCCCCGCGCCCGCCACCGGCGACGGCCCGCGGCTCCTGCGCTGAGCCGCCTACGCCGGCGTCAGCTCGCCGACGATCATCTCGGCGAGGCGCTCGATCTGCTCGGCGCCCTCGGCGGCGGTGGCCGCGGCCGGATCGCCGGCGTAGGCGTCGTGCATGCCCATCGCCGCGAACGTCGTGACGCCCTTGCCGAGCTGCTCCGACAGGCTGATCGGCACCGGCGCCAGCGGCGCGCGCGCGGCCTCGTCCACCAGCGCCGGCTCGGCGGCCAGCACGATCGACGTCTCGTAGCGCCCGGCGTGGCAGGCGCCGCTCTTGAACTCCGCCGACAGCGTGCGCGCCCAGCGCCGGGTCAGCGGGCACGCGATCACGACCTGCGGCCGCCCGGCGGTGACCGCGCGGATCGCCGCGTCGTGGGCTGGCTCGAGGTGGTTGTTGACCAGCGCCACCTGCGCGAAGCCCTGCGCCACCAGGCCGTCACACACCGCACCGACGAACGCGGTCAGGACCGGGCCCGGCACGCTCACCGCGCCGGCGAAGCCCGCCGCGCACTCGGTGACGCCGTACGGCACCGCCGGGGCGATCACCGCGGCGCGGCCGGCGGCGGCGAGCACCTCGACCGCGCGCACGCACGCGGCGCGCGAGATGGCGACGTCGGTGCCCAGGCCCAGGTGCGGGCCGTGGGGCTCGGTCGAGCCGACCGGCACCAGCGCGATCACCGGCCCGGCCGCCAGCCGCGCCGCCAGCTGCGGGCTGGTCAGCGCGTGCAGCTCGACGGTGGCGCTCATCGGTTGACCTCGGCGGCCAGCCGCCGCTTGTCGACCTTGCCGCGGTCGTTCTTGGGCAGCTCGTCGACGAACACCACCCACCGCGGGTACTTGTATTTCGACATCCGCGCCTTGACGTGGTCTTGCAGCTCGGCGGCCAGCGCCTCGGCGTCGGCGGAGAGCCGCGCCCGCGCCTCGGGCCGCACCACCACCACCGCCTTGGGCTTCACCAGCCCGGCGTCGTCGGCGCCGATCACCGCGACCGCGCTGACCGCCGGGTGGCCGAGCAGGCAGTCCTCGACCTCGGCCGGCGCGACGAACACGCCGCCGACCTTCAGCAGATCGTCGGCGCGCCCCGAGAAGTACAGGTAGCCGTCGGCGTCGACCCGGAACAGATCTCCGGTGCGGCACCAGTGGCCGTGGAACGTCAGCCAGCTCTTGTCGCGATCCTGGAAGTAGCCCTGGGCCACGCTGTCGCCGCGCACCCACAGGACGCCGATCTCGCCGACCGGCACCGGCGTCGCGTCGGCGCCGCGCGCCTCCTCGGGCAAGACCCGCAGCTGGTAGCCGTCGACCACCCGGCCCAGCGCGCCGAGCTTCACGTCGCCGGGGCGGTTGGTGCAGTAGATGTGGAACATCTCGGCCGAGCCGATGCCGTCGTAGATCGCGCCGCCGAAGCGATCGAGGAACCGCTGGTACAGCGCGGCGGGCAGCGCCTCGCCGGCCGACAGGTGGAACCGCACGCTGCCGAGATCGAGGCCGGGGCCGCCGGCGGCGCGCAGCTCGTCGTCGTGATCGAGCAGCTTGCCGAGCATGGTCGGCACGTTGGTGACGATCGTCGGGCGGTAGCGCGCGATCGCCGCGGCCAGGCTCTCGGCGGTGGGCCGCTCGCTGAACAGGCAGGTGGTGGCGCCGACCGCGAACGGGAACCACAGGTTGGTGCCGGTGGCGTAGCCGAAGAACAGCCGCGGCACGCTGACGGTGACGTCGTCGGCGCGGTAGCCCATCGTCGCCTTGGCGTAGACCTCGGTGTTGAACGCGAAGTCGCGGTGGCAGTGCATCGCCGCCTTGGGCCGGCCGGTCGAGCCCGAGGTGAACAGCCAGATCGCCGGATCGTCCCGGTGGGTGCGCGGCAGCGGCCGATCGACGGCGGCGCCGGCGGCGATCGCGGCGGTCATCGCGACCCACGGCCGGCCGCTGGCGGCCAGCGCCGGCCCGGCGGTCACCGCGGCCTCGGGATCGTCAGCGGTGGCGGCGTCGGCGGTCAGCACGAACCCGCCGCGCGGCGCGCCGCCCAGGTGCGCGACCAGCTGGTCGGCGACCGCCGGCGTGGTCACGACGATCGACGCCTTGACGTAGTCGACGACGGTGGCCAGGTCGGCGGCGGGCGTGGCCGGGTTGCCCATCGTCACCACGCCGCCGGCGGCCAGCGTCGCGAAGATCGCCCAGGCGAACGGCGGCACGTCGGGCAGCACGATGTAGACCCGCTCCTCGGGGCGGAGCCCGGCGGCGACGAAGGCCTGGGCCAGCGCCCGGGCCCGGGCCGCGACCTCGGCGTAGCTCCAGGCGCGGTCGCCGAAGCGGAGCGCCGGGTGATCGCCGCGGCCCTCGCGCACCCGCGCGAACAGCCAGTAGTCGGCCAGGTTGAAGTCGTCCGGGAAGCGGACATCGGTCATGGGCTGCCTCCGGTGGCGATCGCGCGGCCGATGATGGTCCGCTGGATCTCGCTGGTGCCTTCGTAGATGCGCAGCGGGCGGATCGCCCGGTACAGGTGCTCGACCATCGCGCCGGCGACGACGCCGCGGCCGCCCAGGAGCTGCACCGCGCGATCGATCACGTCCTGCGCGGCCTCGGTCGCGTGCAGCTTGGCCATCGACACCTCGACGGTGCCGCGGGCGCCGGCGTCCTTGACCGCGGCGGCGCGCCAGGTCATCAGCCGGGCGCTGTCGACCTGGGTCGCCATGTCGGCCAAGTGGGCCTGCACCAGCGGCTGGTCGGCCAGCGGCTTGCCGAACTGCACCCGGGCGCGGACGTGGCGGGTGGCCTCGTCGAGGGCGCGCCGGGCCATGCCGACCGCGGCGGCGGCGACCGACACCCGGAAGGTGTCGAGCGTGCGCATCGCGAGGCCGAAGCCGGCGCCGACCTCGCCGATCCGGGTGGCGCGCGCGCCGTCGAGGATCAGCCGGCCCAGCGGGTGCGGGGCGATCGGCGCCTGGGGCACGACGGTGACGCCCGCCCCGTCGAGCCGCAGCCAGAACGCGGTCAGGCCCTTGCGGCCGAGCGCCGGATCGACGGTGGCCACCACCGTCGCGACCGAGGCCAGCCCGAGGTTGGAGATGAACATCTTCTCGCCGGTCAGGCGGTAGCCGTCGCCGTCGGCCACCGCGCGGGTCGCGATCGCCGCGACGTCGCTGCCGGCCTCGGGCTCGGTCAACCCGAACGCCGCCACCGCGCGGCCCGCCGCCAGGTCGGGCAGCGCCGCCCGCTGCGCGGCGTCGCCCGCGGCCAGCACCGCGTAGCTGCCCAGGCCCTGCACCGCGAAGATCGAGTCGGCGCGCGCGTTGGTCCAGCCGAGCAGCTCGCGCGCCAGGCACAGCGATCGGGCGCGGACCTGGCCGTCGGCCGGCGCCACCAGGCCGAACAGCCCGGCGTCGGCGAGCGCCGCCACCGCCGCGCGATCGCGGGCCGGCTCGTCGACGGCGTCCTCGGCCGCGGCCAGCGCCGGCGCCGCGGCGCGCAGCCGCGCGGCCAGCGCGCGATCGCCGTCGTCGCAGAACCACGGCAGGTCGTCGGTCGACAGCGGGATCATGCGCCGCCCTCGGGCGTCGGCGCGCCGGCGAACTGCGGCGGCCGCTTGGCCTTGAACGCCGCGTGGGCCTCGGCGAAGTCGCCGTGCTGCATGCACAGCGCCTGGGCCTGGGCCTCGGCCTCGATCGCGTCGGCCAGGCCCATCGTCGCCTCGCTCTCGATCATCTGCTTGGTCATCGCGTGCGCGAACGCCGGGCCCGCCGCCAGCCGCGCCGCCCACTCGGCGGCGAGCTTGTGGCAGTCCTCGACGGTGTCGACCACCCGGTTGACCAGGCCCAGGCGCAGCGCGTCGGCGGCCAGCACCAGGTCGCCGAAGAACAGGATCTCGCTGGCGTGGCCCAGCCCGACGATCCGCGGCAGCAGGTAGGTCGCGCCCATGTCGGCGCCGCACAGCCCGACCTTGGGGAAGATGAAGCCGAACCTGGCGCTGGCGGCGGCCAGCCGCATGTCGGCGGCCAGCGCGATCACCGCGCCGGCGCCGACCACCGCGCCGTGGACCGCGGCGATCACCGGGCGCTTGCACCGGCGGATCGCGGCGATCAGCCGACCGGTCGCGCGGGTGAAGGCGAGCAGCTGCGGCGTCGACTGCCCGAGCAGGTGGTGGATGATGTCGTCCTGATCGCCGCCGGAGCAGAAGCCGCGGCCGTTGCCGCGGATCACCACCGCGCGCACCTCGTCGAAGCGATCGAGCTGCTCGAAGGTCTCGGCCAGCTCGCGGTAGCTCTCGAAGGTGAGCGCGTTCAGGCGCTCGGGGCGATCGAGGGTGATGGTGGCGACGCCGCGGTCGACGGCGAGGCCGAAGGTGCGGGGCGTGGGAAACCCGGTGGGCAGCGCGCTAGGCTCCATGGCCCGCGGTGTATCACGCGCCCTCGGCCGGCCGCGACGCGCGCCGGGCGCGGCGCGCAGCGCCCCGCCCGCTACGCCAGCGCGGCGATCGCCTGGATCTCGACCTTGGCCTGCGGCTCGACCAGCGCGACCACCGCGACCAGCGCCATCGCCGGGTAGTGCTTGCCCAGGCGCGCGCGCCAGATCGGGCCGAGCTCGCGGGCCCGGGCGCGGTAGGTCTCGATCTCGGTCACGAACACGGTCATCGACGCGATCGCCGTGACCGGGGCGCCGGCGGCGGTCACCACCGCGACGACGTTGGCCAGCGCCTGATCGAACTGCGCGATCAGATCGTCGGAGTGGAACACCCCGGCGGCGTCCCAGCCGATCTGTCCGGCGACGTGCAGCGTCCGCCCGGTCGCGATCATGCCGTTGGCGTAGCCGCGCGGCGCGGGCCAGCCCGGCACCACCACCGGCTCGACCGGCGCGCTCACTTCAGCACCTGCCCGCCGTCGAGGACGATGGTCTGGCCGTGGATGCCGCGGGCGTCGTGGGCGCACAGCATCGCCACCGCGTGGGCCACCTCGGCCGGCTCGATCAGCCGTCGTTGCGGGCTCATGCTGGTCAGCGCCGCGGTCGCCGCCGCGGTGTCGCGCCCGGTCTTGGCGGCGATCCGGCTGATCGCCTCCTCGGCCATCCGGGTGGCGACCCAGCCCGGGCACACCGCGTTGACGGTCACGCCGGTGCGGCCCAGATCGATCGCCAGCGCGCGGGTCAGGCCGACCGCCGCGTGCTTGGCCGCGCAGTACGCGGCGGTGTAGCCGTAGCCGGTCAGGCCGGCGTTGGACGCGATCGTCACCACCCGCCCCCACCCCGCCGCGACCATCGCCGGCACGAACGCCCGGGTCAGGCGGAACGGCGCGGTCGCGTTCAGCTCCATGATGCGGTCCCACATCGCGTCGTCGGTGTCGGCCAGCGGCGCGCTCTCGGCGATGCCGGCGTTGTTGACCAGCACGTCGACGCGGCCGAGGCCGCGCACCGTCGCGATCATCTGATCGGTGCCGGCGCGGTCGGCCAGGTCGGCCACCACCGCGACGCCGTCGATCGCGGCCGCGACCTCGGCGAGCTCGGCGGCGCTGCGGCCGGTGACGACGACCTTGGCGCCGCGGGCCGCCAGCGTGTGGGCGATGGCCGCGCCGATGCCGCGGCCGCCGCCGGTGACGAGCGCCAGGCGCCCGCGGAGGCTGTCGGTGTCCATGGCGGCGTTGGTACCGCGCCGGCCGGCCGCTCGGAAGCCCCGGCGACCACCAGTCGCGCGCCGGGCCGATGGCACCGATCGCGCCGGCGTGGCACCGTCGAGGTGATGCCCGCCACGCCGCGCGCGTTGCTCCCGCTCACCGCCCTGTTCCTGTGCGCCGCGATCGCCACCGCCGCGGCCGGCCCGCCGCCGGCGTGCGACGCGCCCGACGACTGCGAGGCCAAGTGCCAGGCCGGCGCCGGCGAGCTGCCGGCGTGCACCCGGCTCGCCGACGCGCTGCTCCACGGCCGCCGCGTCGCGGTCGATCGGCCGCGGGCGCTCGAGCTGCTGACCAAGGCGTGCGCCATCGACGCGGACGACTACGACGCGCCGACCGATCCGGCGGCCTGCCTGGCGCTCGGCCAGCTGCGCAAGGACGGCTGGATGTTCGAGATCGAGCGCACCGACAACTTCCGCGCGCCGTACACACGCGCCGCGTCGCGCGCCCGCTGCTTCGACGGCGATCAGCGCGGCTGCGCGGTCCGCGCCCGCGCCAACCTGGCCCTGGCCTACGCCAACCTGGCGCCGGGCGCGTCGCTCGGCCCCAACGCGGTCAAGTCGGCGTTCGGCGACGCCGAGCTCGGGTGCACCAAGGGCGGCGATCCCGACGCCTGCCTGTTCCTGATCAGCTACGCGTACCGCGCCGCCGAGGGGCCCGAGGCCCAGCGCCGGATCGCCGCCGCCAACGCCGGGCTGGTCGCGGCGTGCGTCGCCGACGACGTGACCGCGTGCTTGGCGGTGCTCGACACCACCGCGCCGCCGATCAAGGCCGCGCTCGAGCGCGGCTGCCAGGCCGGCGATCCGCGCGCCTGCGGCAAGCTCCGCTACAACGACGTGCTGGCGGTCACGCGCGATCCGGCCAAGCTCAAGCTGGCGGTCGCGGCGCTGCTGGCGACCTGCGACGGCGACGGCCACGATCAGTGCGGCCCGCTGGCCAGCGACCTGATCTACGGGCGGCCAGGGTTCGTCGAGGCCGATCCTCCCCGCGGGCTGGCGCTGGCCGCGCGCCGCTGCGACCTCGGCGATCCGATCGGCTGCCAGGTGCTGGCGTCGGCGCGCGGCAAGCGCGGCCCCACCGACCTCCAGGACGAGGCCGAGGCCCGCGGCTTCGCCGATCGCGCGTGCAAGCTGGTCGGCCACGATCAGTTCTGTCCGTGCGACGACCCCACCGTGCCGAGCTGCGTGGTGCGCGCGCTCTACACCGATCACCAGGCCTGCGAGCGCGACGAGGTCGGCGCCTGTGTGCGGGTCGCCACGCACTTCCGCGACGGCGACGGCATCGATCGCGACGTCGCGCGCTCCGCCAACTACCTGCGCCGCGGCTGCGACGCCGCCGACAAGGTGGCGTGCGCGACCCTCGACGAGGTCTGCCGCGACAACCCCGAGCTGCCGGTCGAGCTGTGCCAGCAGTCGCTGATCCAGAGCGACCTGTTCTTCGAGGCCGAGTTCCAGGCCGCGGCCGGCGGCGACGTCGACATGATCAACCCCGACGCCACCGCCGGCGCGCTGCCGACGCCGGGCGCGATCACCGTCGCCGACGTCGCGGCCAACCTGCCGACCGGCGCGCGCCGCGGCCACCTCGACGCCGATCTGGTGGTCGACGTGGTGCTCGATCGCGCCCGCCAGGCGGCGATCAAGCTGGTGGTCCACGAGCTGCTGAAGGCGCAGAAGCGCGCCGGCTATCGCTACCTCCAGGATCTGCTCGATCAGGGCGCCCGGCTGATGGCCGACCCGACGACGATGCGCCGCGAGAAGTTCCAGGACCTCGGCATGACCGTGGTCCGCGCGTTCGTGGCCGCCAACCTGATCGACGGCCTGTACCCGACCTCCGACGAGCTGCGCGCGGCGCCCGAGATCGGCGCGACGGTCATCGCCGGCGCCCACGAGCTGGGCACCCGCCCCGGCGTCAAGCTGTCCGCCGATCTGCACGGCCACCTGGTCGACGTCGCGTATTACTGGCTCGGCCAGACCCGGCTGTTCGGGCGCAGCTCGAGCCAGAGCCAGGATCCGCCGCTGTGCCCGTTCGTCCGCGATCACGGCGTCGCGCTGTGCGCGCAGCTGCGCGAGCGCGCGATCGCCGAGCGCGCCATCGGCGTGGCCAAGGTGCTCGACGCGCTGCGGCTGGTGAAGCTCCTGCGCGGCGGCGGCTTCGAGGACGTGCGCCGGCTGATCGAGGCCGCCAGCCGGTCGCGCACGATCGCCAACCTGCGCACCACGCCGGGCCTCAACCTGCAGGCCTGGCAGGACCAGATCATCGGCACCACCCGCGAGCGCGTCGGCAAGATGCGCGTCGGGCTGTCCGATCTGCGGCTGCTGCTGCGCGCCAGCGTCTACGCCGACAAGGGCCCGGGCATCGACGAGCTGATCGCCGCCGCCGCCAGCGCCCGCACCGCGATCGGGCCGTCGTCGATCCGGCTGGCGATCGGCACCGACAACATCGAGCAGATCTACCGCGTGCTGCGCATCATCGAGCGCGCGAAGTTCGAGCTGGGCAAGGCCGCCAGCGGCGGCCCGCCCGCCGCCGGCGCGCCGCCGCCGCCGCCCAGCGCGCTCGATCCGCGCACGATCGCGCTGGCCAAGGTGCGCAAGGACGTCCAGGAGGCGCTGCGCGGCTGGGGGCCGCGCGCGGTCACCGAGACCAGCGTCAAGCTCGAGGCGCTGGCCGCGTCGCTCGACGGCATCGCGCCGGCGCTGACCAAGCTCGAGGCCGCGGTCGCCGACGTGCGCGGCGTCTTCGCGCGCTTCCCGGGCCCCGATCGCAAGGTGTCGCTCGACGTCGGCGACCTGCCGCTGTACGCCACCGTCGACCTGACCCGCGAGCTGCGCACGACCGCGGCGGCGCTGGCCGCGCTCGACGACGGCCTGCGCGCGGTGTTCCCCGGCGAGGTGCCGGCGCGGCTGCGCTTCGCCCGGGCCTCGACCGCGCGGTTGATCGCGTTCCTCGATCTGATGCAGCGGGTGGCGCGGCAGTCGCCGCTGTCGATGCGCTCGGGCGACGTGATCGCCGCGCTGCGCACGCTCGGCACCTACCGGGTCGCCGGCTTCGACGCGCCGCTGTACGACGTGCTCGAGCCGGTGCTCGACGCGCTCAAGACCCACGAGCCGATGAGCCTCGATCTGCTGTTCGCGGTCATCGGCCGGGTCCGGCTCGACACGCTGATCGGCTCGCTGCAGGGCCGGCAGAACGCGTGCACCGACGACACCAGCGTCGACTGCTGGGTGACCAAGCTGATCCACGCGCTGCAGGAGTCGGTCGAGAAGGACGGCGCGTCGATCCGCGTCGACGGCGGCAAGTTCGCGGCCCGGCTGGCGCAGCACGGCGACGACTTCCGCCACAAGCACACCTGGCGCGGCTACTTCCACCTGACCGTCGGGGTCGGCGGGCTGTACTCGGATCCGACCGACGACCTCGGCAGCCAGCGGCGGCCGGTGCCGCTGATCAGCGAGCAGGTCGGCTTCGGCCTGGCCAGCCCGTCGCTGCTCGGCGATCGGGTCACGTTCAAGGTCGGCGCGGCGGCGTCGGGCATCCTGTACCGCGCGCTGCTCGACTCCCAGGAGTCCAACGCGATCATGCTGCACCCGATCCTGTTCGCGCTCGACGTCGGCGACCTGGTCGAGGCCTACGTGTCGCCGGCGATGATCATGCTGTACCCGCCGCAGGGCGACGACGACGGCGCGCTGCGCTGGGGCTTCTCGGCCGGGCTCAGCGTGCCGCTGTCGGCGTACCTCGAGAAGCTGTGATCACCGCCGGCCGGCCGGCGGGGCCAGCCCGCGCCCGCCGCGCTTGAGCAGCTCGGCGGCGGCGACGTACGCCGCGCTGACGCCGACGAGCGCGACCAGGAGCCCGGCGGGCGGCGCGACGAAGCCCAGCACCGCCGCGCCCGGCAGGTACGGGATCGCGCAGGTGATCGGGATCAGCGCGAGCGTCGTGGCGAGCAGCACCCGCCCGGGCCGGCTGCGGTACAGCGGCCGGTGGGTCCGCACCACCAGCGCGATGGCCAGCTCGGTCAGCAGCGACTCGACGAACCAGCCGGTGCGGAACAGCGCCGGCCCGGCGGCCCAGCCGAACCACAGCAGCCCGAAGGTGAACCCGTCGAACAGCGAGCTCAAGACGCCGAAGCGCACCATGAAGCTCAGCAAGAACCCCATCTGCCAGCGCCGCGGCTGCGCCACCAGCTCGGGGTCGACCGCGTCGTCGGCCAGGCCGATCGCCGGGATGTCCGACAGGAGGTTGTTGAGCAGGATCTGGCCGGCCAGCATCGGCAGGAACGGCAGCACCAGCGACGCCGCGGCCATGCTGATCATGTTGCCGAGGTTGGCGCTCATCGTCGTCAGCACGTACTTGAGCGTGTTGGCGAAGGTGCGGCGGCCGGCCTCGACGCCGCGGCGGATCACGTCGAGGTCGGGCTCGAGCAAGACGAAATCGGCGGCGGCCCGCGCCACGTCGACCGCGCCCTCGACCGACAGGCTGGTGTCGGCGGCGTGCATCGCCGGCGCGTCGTTGATGCCGTCGCCGAGGAAGCCGACGACGTGGCCGGCCCGGCGCAGCGCCGCGATCACCCGCAGCTTCTGGTTGGGATCGACCTCGGCGAACAGATCGGCCTGCTCGACCGCGCGGGTCAGGCCGTCGTGATCGAGCGCCGCCACGTCGTGGCCGGTCAACAGGCGGCGCCCGTCGAGCCCGACCGCCGCGGCGACGTGGCGGGTCACCAGCGCGCTGTCGCCGCTGATGACCTTGACCTGCACGCCGAGCCCGACCAGCGCGGCGATCGCCGCCGCCGCGCCTGGCTTGGGCTGGTCGGTGAAGGTCACGAAGCCGGCGAAGGTCAGCGCGGCCTCGGCGCGCCGGTCGACCGGTTCGTCCGCCGGCAGCGCCCGCGTCGCGACCGCGATCACCCGGGTGCCGGCGGCGGCCCACGCCTGGTAGCGGTCGGCCAGCGCGGCCCGCGCCGCGTCGTCGAGGTCGGCGCCATCGGCGGCGCGCGTGCAGCAGCCCAGCACCGACGCGAACGCGCCCTTGCAGATCAGCTGCGCGCCGGTCGGGGTCGCGACGATCACGCTCAGCCGCTTGCGCGCGAAGTCGTAGGGCAGCTCGGTCAGCTTGGTCGGCAACGCGCCGGGGGGCGCCGCGGCCCCGGCCAGGATCGCGGCGTCGAGCGGGTTGGTGAAGCCGGCCTGCAGGGCGGCGTTGGTGTAGGCCAGCGCCGCCACCGCTGGCGACGGCGCGCCCCCGGGATCGAAGGCGCCGGCCAGCGCGACCTCGCCGGTGGTGAGCGTGCCGGTCTTGTCGGTGCACAGCACGTCCATGCTGCCGAGGTTCTCGATGGCCTCGAGCCGGCGCACCAGCACGCCGCGCCGCGCCAGCTGCTGCGCGCCGCGCGCCAGGTTGATGCTGACGATCGCCGGCAACAGCTCGGGCGACAGGCCGACCGCCAGCGCGATCGCGAACAACAGCGTCGCGATCGGCGGCCGACCCAGCACGACGTTGACGGCGAACACCGCCAGCGCGACGACCAGCATCGTCGTCGTCAGCAGGTACCCGAAGTGGCGCAGCGAGCGCTGGAACTCGGTCTCGGGGCGGGCCTCGGTCAGGTGGTGGGCGATGCCGCCGAGCTCCGACGCGGTGCCGGTGGCGACCACCAGGCCGGTCGCCGCGCCGCTGCGCACGTCGCAGCCGCGGTACACCGCGCTGGCGCGCTCGGCCAGGCGGGCGTCGGCGGCCACCGGCGCCGGGCGCTTCTCGGCCGGGAAGCTCTCGCCGGTCAGCGCCGCTTCGTTGACGAAGCAGTCGCTGGCGGTGACCACCCGCAGGTCCGCCGGCACGATGCTCCCCGCCGACAGCACGACCAGATCGCCGGGCACCAGCGCCTCGGTGGGAACCGGGGTCGCGGCGCCGTCGCGGATCGCGGTCGTGTGCAGTTGCACGCGCGCGGCCAGCACCGCGGCGGCGCGCTCGGCGGCGTACTCGCGGGCGTAGCCGAACGCGGTCGACGCGCCGAAGATCACCGTGACGATCGCGGCGTCGACCCAGGCGGCGGTGGCCAGCGACGCCGCCGCCGCGAACACCAGCAGCAGCAACAGCGGGTTGCGCAGCTGGCGCCACAGCACCACCCGGCGCGTGACCGCCGCGCGCGCCGCCAGCGTGTTCGGGCCGAACCGGCGCAGACGCGCCGCGGCCTCGGCCGAGGTCAGCCCGGCGCCGTCGGTGGCGAGGCCGCGGGCCACCTCGTCGACCGGCGACGACCACCACGGCGACGCGAGCGGCGCGGCGCGCCGCGGCGGCGGCCGACGCAGCGAGATCCGGGGCAGCAGCCGGTGCACGCCTCGATCAGCAAGCATCGATCGTGCCCGCGGGGATCCGCGCGGCGCTCGCGCCTGCTGCGCCCACGGCGCAGGACCTGCGCGCGCGTCGGCGATCCTGCCCGCTGCTGCGCGGTCGTCGCGTGGCGCGACGGTTGCAGCGCTGCGAGGCATGGCTGGCAACGCAGGCCCGCGACGCGCGCGATGGCGTACCTGGCTCGTGCTCGGGCTGCTGCTCGCGAGCATCGGCGGCTACGTCGTCTACCAGCGCCTGCGCCCGGTCGAGGTGATCGTCGCACCGGTGGTCCGCGGGCGCGCCGTCGAGGCGGTCTACGCCACCGGCACGGTCGAGCCGATCGATCGGGTCGTGGTGAAGGCGCGGCTGAGCGAGCACGTCGCGCGCATCCTGGTGCGCGAGGGCGACGCGGTCACCGCCGGCCAGCTGCTCGCCGAGCTCGACAGCCCGGTGCGCTCGTTCGCGCTGCGCCAGGGCCAGGCCCAGCTCGATCGCGCCCAGGCCCAGGCCGGCGCGCGCTCGCCGCAGCTCGCCGGGCTGGCCGCCCAGGTGCGCGGGCTCGAGGCGCAGCTCGAGCAGGCCCGGCTCGAGCTCGACCGCACCAGCCGGCTGGCGCGCACCGCGGCGGTCCCTCAGGCCGAGCTCGACGCCGCGCGCGCCAAGGTGGCGCTGCTCGACGCGCAGGTCCAGGCCGCCGCCGAGCAGCTGCGCTCGGCCAAGGTCGACCTCACCGCGACCCGGGCCCAGCTCGCCGCGCAGGTCGGCTCGCTCGCGGCCGAGCTCGGCGAGGGCGCGGTCACGTCGCCGCTGGCCGGCGTCGTGCTGCGGCGCGACGTCGAGCCGGGCGAGGTCGTCGCGCAGAACCAGGCGATGTTCGAGGTGGCCGACACGCGCACGCTGGTGATCGAGCTGCACGTCGACGAGGCCGACATCGCCCGGATCAAGGACGGTCCGGATCCGACCGAGGTCGCGCTGTCGTTCTACGCGTTCCCCGGCCAGGCCTTCGCCGGCACCGTCGCCGAGATCCTGCCCGAGCCCGACCGGGTCCGCCGCGCGTACACCGTGCGGGTCCGCGCGACCCAGCCCATCCCCGGGCTGCGGGTCGGCATGACCGCCGAGGCCAACCTGATCGTCACCCGCAAGGACGACGTGGTGCTGCTGCCGATCGAGGCGCTCGACGGCGATCACGCCTGGTTCGCGGTCGCCGGCCGCGCCGTGCGGCGGCCGGTGCAGGTCGGCATCCGCGGCCTCACCGACGCCGAGGTCATCGCCGGCGCCGCCGCCGGCGATCAGGCGATCCTCGACGCCACCGCGCGGCGCCTCCGACCCGGCGCGCGCGTCCACGCCACCGCGCGGACCCGGCCATGAGGGCCGAGCTGTTCATCGCGTGGCGTCAGCTGTGGCACCGCAAGCTGCTCAACGGCATCGCGGTGCTCGGCGTCACGCTGGGCGTGCTCACGCTGATCGCGATCACCGGGATCATGCGCGGCTTCCAGACCAAGTTCCTCGACACCGTCCTGCAGATCAGCCCCCACGTCGTGATGTTCGACACCAGCCTCGGCCAGCCGGCGCCGGTCGTCGATCAGCTGCTCGGCGGCGAGCGCCACGCCACGCGGATCGTCCGCCAGACCAGCACCGACCGCCAGCGGCGGATCGCGCGGCCCGGCGAGACGGTGGCCGCCATCCGGGCGATGCCGGGCGTCGTCGCCGCCGCGCCGCTGGTGGTCGGCAGCGCCGTCGCGACGGTCGGCGGCAAGGCCCTGCCCGTCGAGCTGCGCGGCATCGATCCGGCGGTGCAAGACGCGGTCACGCCGCTCGGCCGGTTCGTCGTCGCCGGCGGCGTCGCCGGGCTGGGCGGCGCGGTCGACGGCGCGCTGATCGGCTACCAGCTCGCGGCGCAGCTCGGGATCGGCGTCGGCGACTCGCTCGGCTGCGTCGCCGGGCCCGGCGAGCGGGTCGACCTGCGGGTGGTGGCGCTGTTCGATACCGGCGTCGCGGCGCTCGACAAGGGGCGGATCTACGTGCCCACCCGGCTGGCCCAGACCATCCTCGGGCGGCCCGACGTGATCGATCGCGTCGAACTGCGCCTGGCCGACCCCGATCGCGCGCCGGCGGTGCGCGCCCAGCTCGAGGCGCGCTTCGGCTACGACTGCGAGAGCTGGCAGGAGGCCAACGCCAGCATGCTCGGCGTGTTCGATCAGCAGAACCTGATCACCGGGCTCATCATCGGCGCGGTGCTGGTGGTCGGCGGCTTCGGCATCCTGTCGATCCAGGTGATGATCGTGCTCGAGAAGCGCCGCGACATCGCGCTGCTCAAGAGCGTCGGCTACTCGTCGCAGAGCGTGCTCGCGGTGTTCCTGCTCGAGGGCGGCGTGGTCGCGGTGGTCGGGGCGGCGATCGGCGCCGGCCTGGGCCACCTGGTGCTGACCGCGATGCGCTCGCTCCAGAGCGCGTCCGGCATGGGCTACTCGAAGCCGTCGACCTTCGCGATCTACGAGCGGCCCAGCGTCTACCTCACGGCGTTCGCGTTCGCGGTGGCGGTCGGCCTGGTAGCCAGCCTGATCCCGGCGTGGCGGGCGTCGCGGGTCGAGCCGGTCGACGTGCTGCGAGGGGCGTCGTGACCGCGGCGCCGCCGCCGGCGCTCGAGGCCCGCGGCCTGATCCGCGACCTCGGCGACGAGGTCACGACCCGCATCCTCCATGGCATCGACCTGGCGATCGCGCCCGGCGAGTTCGTCAGCGTCACCGGCGCGAGCGGCTCGGGCAAGTCGACGCTCTTGTACCTGCTGGGCGCGCTCGATCGCCCGACCGCCGGCGAGGTGCTGATCGAGGGGCAACCGACCGCCGGCCTCGACGACCTGCGCCGCGGGGCGCTGCGCGCCGAGCGCCTGGGCTTCGTCTTCCAGTTCCACTTCCTCCTGCCCGAGTTCACCAGCGTCGAGAACGTGACCATCCCGATGCTGCGCCGCCGTGACATCGCGCCCGCCGAGGCGCGCCGGCGCGCCGCCGCCGCGCTGACCTCGCTGGGCATCGGCGACCTCGCCGACCGCCGGCCGACCCAGCTGTCCGGCGGCCAGCAGCAGCGCGTCTCGATCGCGCGCGCCATCGCGCACCGGCCGCGCATCCTCCTGGCCGACGAGCCGACCGGCAACCTCGACACCGCCGCCGGCGCCGCCGTGCTCGACATCTTCGAACGCCTCGCGCGAGACGGCATGACCATCGTCATGGTCACCCACGAGCCGTCCTACGCCGCCCGCGCCCACCGCGAGATCCGGCTACGCGACGGCCGGATCGTCGACGTGATCGCCCACGCCGCCGCCGCCACGGTCGGCTGACGTGGCGCCGCGGCGCCCCGCTCGCTACGGGATGGTGACGGGCTGGCGGCGCTCGATGTACTGCCCCGACAGCCCGGCCCGGCCATCGCTGCCGTTGCCGTAGGTGCCGCCGCGGCTCTGGCTGCCCCGGCCACCCTCGCCGCCATTCGAGCCGTACTTGAGGTTGTAGCGCTGCACCGACGGATCGACGATCACGATGACGTCGCCGCCGTCCCCGCCGTTGCCGCCGTTGGCGCCGGAGCCGTCGGCCTTCGGGATCGCGTGGCCGCCCTTGCCGCCGGTCGTCGAGACGATGACCTCGGTCGACGCCGAGGCGTTGAAGACCTTCTGCTGATCGCCGCAGCGCAGGCGGTAGCGGAGGGCGCCGCCGCTCGACGCCGTCGTGATCTCCACGGTGACGTCGGGCCCGTTGTCGCCCCGCTGGCCGTGCCGGAACATCGCGCCGCTGTCGTTCCAGTTCTGATCGACGCCGGTCTTGCCTGGCTCGCCCTCGCAGTGGAGGCTGTAGCTGCCGCCCTCGAAGGTGTACACGATCTCCTGGTACTGCAGCCGGCTGCGGACCTGCGCGCCGGTCTCATCGAGCGGGATGACCTCGACCTGCGCGCCCGTCGAGCCGTGGAGCGTGCTCACGTCGAACAGCGCCTCGAAGATCGGGTTGCCGCGCCCGATGCGCATCGTCGACCCGTCGGCGAGCGTGGCGATCACGACCACGGCCGTCTCGCTCCCCTCGTCGCGGGCGCTGGCCTGGAAGGTGAACGACGTCATCGTGCGGGCGCGCGCGATCTGCTCGGCCTGCGCCGGGGTCCAGCGCGACGCGGGCGCGTCGTCGTCGCCGTCGTCGTCGTCGTCGCCGTCGTCGCTCAGGTCGACGTCGCCGAGCGCGAGGTCGCCCAGGTCGAGATCGCTGGCGCTCGCGAGGAACGCCTGCCGCCGCGCCTCGGCGTACCCGCGGACGCGCTCGCGGTGCACACGGGGCTCGACCCCAGCGATGCGTCGCTGCTCGGCCTTGGTCGCGCAGGCCAGCGCGATCGCCGGCTCGGCGCCCTCGGTCGGGGAGACCATCATGTAGAGCACCCCGTCGGCGAGGACGACGCTGCGTTGCTCGTCGGAGCCGTCGCGCTCCCGCACGTAGGCCGCGTCGCCGCTGTCGATCGGGTACTCGACGAAGTTGTTGAAGTACTTCGTCTCACCGGTGGGGTGGATCTTGACGCTGGCCGCCGTGACCTCGATCGGCGTGAACCGCTTCTCCGCGGTGTAGCCGCCGTCTTCGACCCACTGGCACCAGTACTCGTTGCGGCCGTCCGGGAAGCGCGCCGCGAACGCGCTCTGCGGTGCGTCGGCCGCGACCCGCGGACCGTCGCCGACCGGGTCTGCCCCACCGCCGCCCGCCGCCCCGCCGCGTGGGGCACCGCCGCAGCCGGCGGCGAGGAGGACGGTCGCGAGGAGGGACGCGCGCGTGGCGGGCATCCCCCGACGATGCCAGCCCGGCCGCCGGCCACGCTCTCAGCGCGATCTCAGCGGGGCGCGCACAGCGCCAGCAGCCGGCCGACCGCGTCCCAGCCCGCGGTCGCCAGCGTGCAGCCATCCGGCGAGAACGCCACCGCGGCGGCGCGCCCCGCGTGCGCGCGCAGCGACAGCGCGAGGCGGCGCTCGTCGACGCGCCACACCTCGACGGTCCCGTCGATCCGCGCGAGCGCGAGCCGGCGGCCGGCGGGATCGAGCGCGGCGTCCTCGATCGCCGCCCCCGGCGCCGCGAAGGTGGCGAGCACCGCGTCCGTGGCCGCGGCGCGCAGCTCGACCACGCCGTCGCGATCGATCGCCGCGAGCACGCCGCCGTCACCCGAGACCGCGAGCGCGGCGGCGCCCGGCGCGTCGCGCAGCCGGCGCTGCCCGGCGCCGTCGTACCGCCACACCGCGCCGCGGACGCCCAGCGCGTAGACGACGCCGGTGGCGCTCGGCGCGGCGGCGTCGCTCACCGGCTCGCTCACCGGCGCGAGCTCGATCGGCGCGCCGGCGCGCAGGTCGACGCCGCGCACGCTGGCGCCGTAGCCGAACCCGAGCACGCGGTCGCCGCCGAGGACGGCCAGCCGGCGCACGCGCAGCGCCGGATCGGCCGCCTTGTCGCCGCGCTCGACGAGCGTGTCGCTGTCGAGGATCCGCAGGCCGCCCGCGGTCGCGACGCCCGCCGCCAGCGCGCGCCAGGCCGGCGCGAACGCGAGCGACTTCACCACCTCGGCCGTGACGGCGGCGCGGCGGACGGCGCCACCGCGGACGTCGAGCACGACGAGCTGGCCCGCGCCGCCCCCGAACGCGACCTGGGCCCCGTCCGGCGACCACGCGATCGCCGCCAGGGACCGCGCGGAACGCGACGCCGTCGACGGTGATCACGTCCCCGGTGCGCAGCGGCCGGACCCGCTGCCCGGCGACCCGCACCCGCCACGCGAGCCCATCGCTCCACACCAGCGCGCCCGCGTCGGCCACGTACCCCGCGGCGAGGTGGGGCGCCGGGCGCGTCATCACCGACGTCACGCCGAGCAAGACCTGGCGCGCGACGCCGTCGGCCTCGAGCGCGAGCACCTGCTCGGGCAGCGCGACCGCGACGACGTCGATCGCGACGCCGGCGGCCAGCTCGATGCGCTGCCCCGCCGCGAGCTCGAGGCGCGGCGTGTCACGCTCGCCCGAGCGCACCCGGCCGCGGAGCGCGAGCAACACCAGCTGGCTCGCGCGCAGGCTGACGTACGCGTGCACCTCCGACACCCGGCCGTCGTCGATCCGCACCTCGGCCGTGTGCGAGCGCCCGATGATCGCGCCCGGCCCGGCGGCGACGATCTGCTCGTCGGGCAGGCGCAGCCGGACCTCGGGCAACACGCGCCATGATCGGCCATCGCCGCCACCGGATCAACCGCGCTGCGATGCGCGAAGCCACGGCCCGCGATCACCGCACCGGATCGGCGACCGCGTCAAGGCGGCGCGCCCAGGCGGGCGGCGTCGGGGTCGGGTGGTAGTCGGCGTCGAGGCGGCGCAGGCCGCGGGCGTCGTGGACCCAGCACTCGAGCTCGCGCAGCCACAGCTCGTGCAGGTGGGCCCGGGCCTGGCCCTCGTGGACGAACACGAACGCGATCCGCTCGACCGGCTCGGGCTCGCCGGGGTTCAGCCGGTAGTGCCGGCGCAGGGTCGCGGCGTTGAGCATGCGCAGCTGCGGCACCTCGACGCCGTCGGCGACGACGATGTGGAGCTTGCGGTCCTGCGCGGTGTACGCGCCCTTGGCGTCGTCGAGCATCCACTGGTCGATCTGCTGGATGAAGCCGCCGGTGTACGACACGCCCATCCGCTCGTGGCCGACCTTGGCGACCTCGTACGCCTCGACCGGGTCGGTGATCGCCAGGTCGTGGAACTGCACGAAGGTGGTGTCATCCGGCAGCCGGACCGTCCGCCACGGCCCGAAGTCCAGCCACCGTCGCGACACCAGGTGGTCATGCCCCGCCCCGCGGAACGCGCAGCCCCAGCCGTGCATGATGTGACCTCGCGAGAACGACCAGCGCTCGTAGTCGGCGGCGATCCACTCGTCGAAGAAGACCGCGCCCAGGCCGCAGACCGCGAAGGGGACTTCTTGCAAAATCGCAGCCGCTTCCTCGAGCCTCGCGAAGGCGTGCGGAATTGAGAATCCAACGAGGTCACTGCCTGGCCTCGCGGTTACCTGTTGATCCGGGTGGTCCCACATCACGATTCCGTGGAACTTCGTCTTCTCAAGCCCCGCCACCCACTCATGCCGCGCGATTCCACCAGCCTCCATTCCGACCGAGGCCGGGGGCGCTTGGAATGCGGGCAGTCGCGCTATGGCTCGTATGCGCTCGCGCCAACTGAGTCCGCCTGAGGTGGAAGCTGTAAGCGTGAACATCACCCCTCCGACAGCGAAAGAAGAACCGCGCGCGCTTGTGCGGCGCTGGAGACAGTGACCATGCGCCCACCCTTCTGATAGACGTCCACGCTAACGAGTCCGACGAGGTTCTTATCCGACATCACCGCCGCAAACCTCGCCAGGTTCGCCTTCGCCCCCTCTGGATCGGTGAAGACGTACCTGAGCTTCTTGATCTGCGGCGCCTTAGCGCCCGGCTCGATGTTGCCTAGCACCATGTCAAGATACGCCCCGAGCTGGCCCTGGTCGATCTCGCCCGCGCCCGACTTTACCTCGACGGCGGTCGCGCCGTCGACCGCGTCGATCACGCGCTTCTCGATCTTGCCGGCGTTGTCGCCGTCGCTGCGCTTCACCAGCGCCTCGACGTGGGCCTTGGCGTCGGGCACCTTGCGGCCGAGGTGCCAGGCCTCGGTCAGGTTGCCCTTGTCGGCCGGTGGCAGGTCCTTGGTCATCTCGCGCATGCGCGCGTAGCTGGCCGCATCGTCGAGCCCCGGGTCCAGCAGGTGGCGCATCAGCGGCTCGCGGAAGTGCGCCTTGACGTCGCCGCGCACCTGGTCGGTCGTGATGCGCTCGCTGCGGGTCTGCCGCAGGCTGTAGCTGTGCATGATCACGCCATCGATCATGGTGGTGGACGCAATCTCCGCGTTCTCCAGCATCTTGGCGTACATCTTGAGTCCGACCGTCGCGCGCACGTGCTCGACCACGTCGGGGCCGCTCTTGCCGACGGGGATGATCGCGCCCTCTGGGACGGCGGGCTTCTCGAAGCCGGTGAACTGGCCGCTCAGCACCCGCGCGCGGATCGCCGGCGCGTCCGCCGGGGCGCTCCCCATGCGCGACAGCTCGAACTCGTCCGGATTCCCGGGCTTGTGCCGGTAGTAGTAGTACTCGGGCCGCGCGCCCGGGTCGACCTCCGGCCCCGGTAGCTGGTAGCCCTTGGCCAGCGCCTCCTTGGTCACGGCGCCGACATCGGGACGTTCGATCGCGAACTGGTCCGGAGCGTCTTCCAGCGAGCGCAGCGTCTCCTCGTGGAACTGCCGGCGCCCCTCGAGGAACGCGATCTCGTCGGCCAGGGTGGCGCGATCGACCTCGGCGCTGTCGCCGCTCGCGCGCAGGGCCTCGCGGCTGTCGATCAGCTGCTGGAGCTTGGTCAGCTCGAGCTCGGTGACCCAGGCGCGCGAGCCTTGCGGGAAGCGCGGCGCCGGCTGCCCCTTCCTCCAGGCGGTGAAGCGTTGGTACAGCAGCTTCAGCGCGCCGAGCTTGCCGTTGTACGCGGTGACCTGGCCGATCACGTCCTGGTGAGCATGCAGGTCGGCGAGCGTGGTATTCCGGCCGATGCGGATCTCCGTGACCACCAGCGCGTCGACGAACAATCGCGGCTGCCGCTTGACCCGCACCGACACGCCGTCATGCATCGTGTCGTCGACCACCACCGGCGCGCCCATGTCGGCCGCGAGCTCGGCGGGCGCCTTCGCTGCGGCCTTGACCCGACGATCGACGCGCGGCTCGTAGACGGCCACCGGCCCATCGCGCTCGGCGGGCTCCTCGGGCGCGAAGCGCTCACGACGCTCTGCCTCGAGCGGATCGATCTCGATCGCGCGACGGCCCGAGGTCCTCGGCTTGTACGGCACCCATCGCCCGGTGTCGCGGTCCTTGGCGCCGACGCCGACCTTCCCGCTCGCGTCGATCCACGCGGTGTCGCTGGGTGCCAGTACCTCGACCTGTAGCTGGTTGGCGAGGTGCTGGGCGATCGCCTTGGGGTGCATGCCCGACGAGCACGCGATGAGCCGGATCTTGTGGCCCTCGAGCCCCTGCTTGCGCAGGTAGGTCGCCAGCGCGCGGTGGTTGACTTGGACCGTGTCGTGGAGCCGCGCGACCTCGAAGCTGTCCACCGTGCCGTGGACCACGACGTCGATGTAGCCCTCGCGCGGCAGGGCGCGGTCGGCCGCAGCGCGGAGGTACGTGTCGTCACCCGCGAGCACGACGCGCTCCGGTGGCGCGGTGTCGCGGTCGGCAGAACGGGCGTCCTCGGCGCTCACGGGAGCGTCGTCGTCCCCGGCGCGCGCACCTTGGCCCGCGTCGTCATCGCGCGACGTCGGACGCTGGACGGACTTGGCTCTCGCGCGCCGCGCCTCGCCCGCCGGGGCCTCGATGAGCTCCAGGTCGCGTCCGCCGATCCGCACCCGCCACGGCGTGGCGGCATCGCCCTGCGCGACTACCTCGACCTCATGTCCACCGCGCTGCGCTGCCTCCACGGCGCCGCGAATCTCATCGCCGGTACCGCGCCAGACCAGGCCGCCGGCGTTCTCGGGTTCGAGGCCAGCCAGTCGCAGGGGCAACTCCTCAAAGGCGACCGTGCTCGCCTCCGCACGCGCCGCGTCGTTGCCTGCGAGCACCGTCCGGAGCTGCCCGGCGTCGCCGCGACCGTGGGCGATCGTGGCCTCGACCGCGTCGTGCTCGGCCTCGAGCAGCCGGTGGTACTCGGCGGCCGCCTCCTGCGCCGCCGCGGTCGCGCCGGTCGCCTCGGCGGACGCGGCCAGCGCGCGCGCCCGCTCGATCTGCGCGGGCGTGTACAAGGCCCGCTCGGCGACGGCCGCGTAACGCTCCGACAGGCGGCTCAAGCGCTGGCTGATCGCTCGGCCGACCGCCATGGCCGCACCCTGCAGCAGCCACTCGGTCGCCGTCCCCTCATCGAGGGACTGGGTCTTCTCGTGCTGGGCGCGCTTGACGACGTACTCGACCGCGGCCGCCGCGACCATCTCGTAGGTCATCGCGACCCCGGCGCGAAGGATCATCTTGCCGCGCGCGGCCCACAGCTGCGCGGTCCGGACCTCGGTCGCCGAGACGCTCGAGCCCCAGCGCGCGAACATGCCGCTCAGCGGCGCGAGCGCCGCCGAGACGGCGGCGTTGGCGGTGAATGCCGCGGTCCAGCTCGCCTGATCCCCGAGCAGGAGCTTCTGGCCGGCCGTGTTGAGCGCCGCGTCGGTCGCGACCTGGGCCACCACGCCCGCGACGTTCGCGATGCGCCCCGCGTTGGCAGCGGCGACCACGCCGTCCATCGCGACCGCCGCGCCGGTGGCGGCGACCCGGCCGACCGCGGCGGCGACCACACCGGCGCCAGCGCTCATGGCGATCGCGAGCGCCGTCTGGGCGATCAGCTCGGTGACGACGGCGCGGGTCCCGGCATCGTCGATCGCGTGGATCGCACTCTCGAGCACCTGTTGCAGCCGCTGGGTCTTCAGGTAGGCGGCCAGGTGGCCCTCGATGAACTCGAGGCTAGCCTTGCGGGCCTCGATGACCTTGAGCTCGCGGAGCGAGGGATCGGGCTCGTCGATCTTCGCGGTCGCGTCGACCACGTTGCGATTGTGGTTGGTGCGAAACCCCGTCATGAACGCGCGCTGCTCGCGCAGCTTGCCGGGCAGCTCCTTGAATTCGATCGCGAAGTGGTTGGCGAAGTACGCGACCCAACCCTCGTCGGCCTTGGTCGCCGCCTGCGCGAGCGCCTCGAGCTGCGCCTCCATCGTCAGGACGCGGTTGCGGAACGACAGCTCGCGTGCGGTGATCGCGACGTCGGCGACGTCCGCTGCGTCGACCGGCTTGCCCGCGTGCATCCGCCCATCGAGATCATGCACCTTCTTGTCGGCGCGGTCGTAGGCGCGATCCGCCGCACGCGCTTGTCCCGGATCGAGTTCACGGAGCGACTCCAGGCTCGCGCGGCCCTCGGCCAGCGAGGCCCGGGTCAGGTTCAGCGGGAGCCGCTGCTTCTCCAGGCGGGCCGCCGCGAGCGGATCTGGATCGAGGGACGACCGGGCGATGGCGTGGGCATAGGCGCTGACGACCTTGGCGAAGACGCGCCACTCGGCCGTGCCGGGGCCGGCGCCGGCCGCCTCGGCCATCGCGATGTGCGCGTCGATCTCGCCGGCCGCCTCGAACAGCGTGCGCGACTGCAGCACCGCGCGGCGACGAGCTTCGTCCGAGAGCCCGCCGGCGGTGTTGGCGCCCCAGCTCAGGAGCAGCGCGCCCCGGCCGAGCGCGTCGGCCTCGGCGTCCAGCCCCCAGGCGCGCAGCTGGTCGCGGGCGCGGTCGACCTGGCGCACGCTGCGAGCGGTCAGGTCCCGCTGGTCGTCTTTGCCGAGGTCGGCGTCGTCGTCGGAGATGGCGGCCGCGATGATCACGTCGATCGTGAAGCCGTGGCGCTGGGCCGCCCCTTGAACCGCGAGCAACGGCTCGTGGACCGCGCGGCCCGGCCCGGGCCCGTGCATCCGGCCATAGGTCTCCGCGGCACGCAGCGCACGCTCGATCGCCGCCCGGTCGGTGGGCGTGAGCGTCGCCGGCGCGCGATCGATCGCCGCGGCCAACGCGCGCAGCGCCTTGGCTACCTCGACCTGCGGCTGATCGGCACCGAAGGGCGCCAAGGTCTTCGCGACGGCGCGTTCGACGTCGGTGGCCATGGCGCCAATCTCGGTCGCTGGGCCTGCTGGCGACGACGGCGACGGCGGCGCAACGTCGTCCTCAACATCGTCCGCGATCGCAGCGCGCCGGCGGTTCTCTTCGCGCCACTGCCGTGCGCGTCGGTCACTCATGTCAACGATCGCCTTCAGGTCCTTGCGGATCCGGACCTCGGCGACGTAGTTGGCCAGCGAGCGGGCGAAGTCGTCCGCCGGGGCATCGGCGGCTCGCCCGCCGGACGACGCGCGCTCGTACCGGCTCCACAGCGTCCGGCGGTCCGCGTGTGGCAGCGTCGACACCCACTCGAGCACGTCGCCCGCCTCCGCCGACCTGTCCTCGATCGCCGGCCGGATGCCTGGCTCCCCGGGCAGCGGCGGGATCGCCGGCGGCGGCGATGCAGCGGCGAGCAAGGTCTCGACCCGCATGATGACCGCCGCGATGCCCTCCTCCCCACGCAGCGTCTCGGCAGATCCGCCGGTCGTCGACACCGCCCGGGCGCGCAGGTCGGCGAGCCGACGATCGAGAGCCTGCTTGCGCTCGATCCAGTCCTTCGCAGGAGTGCGCGCCAAGGCCTTGGCGTCCACCTCGAGCTGCTCGGCCGCGCCGCGCAGCTGCGCCTGGCGATCCGCCGCCCGCTCGGCAGGTGTCGCCGCGATCGGTTCCTCGCGCGGGATGCTCAGCCGCGGCCCGGCGTAGGTCGGCCCGGCTCCGGCGTACGTCGGCCCGCTCATCGCAGAACTCGCGCGGTCGACCGGGCGGAGCGAATCATGCCGCGGCTATCGACCGCCCCCGCGCGTGGTTGCGCGCCGACAGGCGAAACCTGGGCGCTCGGTGTCGGGAACAAGTCGGTGCACACGTGGTCGCACCAATCTGCGCTTCCAGGCGTGCCGTCCTTTTCTCGAACCTGCCCGATCGTGGCCGCAAAGTAGGCGGCATTCCCAATATTTCACCCGAATGCGCGTTTCGAGGCCGGGTCAGTCGAGTGACTCGCCAAATCGCTCACCAGCGACGCCGCTGGGGTTCGGGACGACGAGGTCGGCGTCGGTGATCGCCGCCGGCCAGGCCTGGCGTCCGAACCAGATCAGCACCGCGCCCGCCGGTGTCGCTGCCCCACGTAGCCGCGACGCGATCACGTCGGGGATGCCGTCGCCGTTGAAATCGGTGGTCTTGACCTGGTGCCCGACGATCCCGGTGCCCGCCGACAGCGTGGTCGATGGCGTGGTCGGGAGGGCGGCGACGTCATCGAACAGAAACACAACCCCGTCGTCGTCGGGGGTCGGCGCCGCAGCGATCAGGTCGACGCGTCCGTCGGCGGTCACGTCGCCGCACGCGAGATCTCGACCAAACGACCCGCGGAACGCTCCGCTCGGGTCGTCGATCGCGGCGTCGTGTGCCGTGATCTCGGCCGGCCACGGCTCGTGACCGCGATAGAGACGCACGCGGCCTGCCCCTTGCCCGGGGGCGCTCTCGAAGGGGGCCCCCACCGCTATGAGTGGGGCGGTGCTGGTCGTGGGACAGACGCTCGACGTGAAGCCGAAGCCTGCGGGCGTGGCGGCCGCCGGAGCAAAGCGTACATCGTGGGCTGTCACGTTGATCGGTGGCATCCCCGAGTCGCGTCCTCCGAAGTACGTCGCGGTGTCACCGGACAATCCGCCGCGGCCGATCGCGCCAACAACCACGTCGCCAAAGCCATCCACGTCGACGTCGCCCATCGTCAGTGACCATCCGAACATCCCGGTCGAGGCGCCCTCCGGGTCGGGGATGTTCCGGTCCGAGCCCAGTTGCGACATGGGCAGCGTCGCCCGGCCGTAGTTGACGTAGACGTAGCCGGGCATCGTGGCGGTTAGCCCCGGCTCGAGTGCCGTCACGGCGAAGTCGGCGTAGCCGTCGCCGTTCACGTCGCCCCCACCGGCGATGGCCATGCCGAAGTGGTTGGCGGGGTCTGGTGTGGCCAGGCCATATCCAGCGCTCTCGGTGTCGAGCGTGGATGGCCACGTTCCCCGGCCTGTGTAGATGTAGACCCAGCCCAGGTGCGATGCCCTCGGCGTGTTCCATGAGCCGACCGCGACGTCACCATATCCATCAGCGTTGATGTCGCCGACCATGGACACCGCTGCGCCGAAGTGGCCATCCGCGGTGCTCCGAGGATCCGGCAGCGCGACAACGGCGGGCGCGGCCACGTCGGCGCGACCGAAGACGACGTAAGCGCGCCCGACGGTCGCCGTCTCGGTGCTCCCGGACGCGATACCGACGACCACGTCACCGTAGCCGTCGCCGTTGACGTCGTCCTTGAGACGCCCGACGTCGACGTACCACACCTCGCTGTAGTCGCCGCATCCATGCACGTTGCACCCTCGCACCCGCCAGTAGTAGCGCCGGCCAACCGGTGGGGTCAGCGCAACGCTCACGTCCGAGCTCGGCGTGAACTCGACGTCGGCGAGTTCCGCCATCGCCACCTCAGGCGACGGGAACAGGCAGGCACGGAACGCTGCGAGGGCACATGAGTCGTCGAGTTGAAACTCGTAACGCGTCGCGCCTGGCGTTGGATGCCACACAAACCGAGGTCGCAGCGACGACGTCGCATGCACAGACCCGGTCGGCGTCCCAAGCGCTGGGCTTCGAAGCGCCGTCGGCCCCGGCGGCACGTCTGGCGCATCCGTCCCGGCATCGCCGTCCGCTGGCCCCGTAACGTCCGTGGTCCCGAGGATGGTGTTGCAGGCGGCCAGCGCCAGACTCGCCCACAGCGCAAGGCCGGCGAGTCTCACAGCGAACCTCCGAGCGCCACACCGACTTGATAAGGCGAAATCAAGGGGGTCACGTGCAACGTGGCCGTCGAGGTTTCGGCATGAGCGGGTTTGCGGAGCAGCAGGATGGCGACGCCCGCGCCCACCGCGACCAAGCCGCCGACCGCAAGCCCCGTCGCGACGTTCCCGCGGAGACGCGATGCGTCGATGAGCGCTTGGCCCGCGACGCGGTCTGCTTCGCTGGCGCAACGAAGGTCGCTTCCGCAGAGCGCCTTGGCGTCGTCCAGCTTGCTCTTCGCGAGGTAGCCAAGCGCGAGCGAGCCGACCGCCAGCGCACCGCCCCCCGCGATGACGTAGAACCCCAGACGGCTCTTTGGTGCGGGTCCGCGGCGGACCGCCACGGGGGTGGCCACGGTCGCCAGCGACGGAATCTCGATGACTGGCCTATCGCCTTCGGCGCGAACGGTCACCGTCGTCTCCCACGACTCACGCCCTGGTGCCCGCGCTGAGATGTTGTACTCGCCACGGTCGAGCGCAATCGCCGCGCCCCATTCCGCGTGATCGAGGACGGTGTCCCCGCGGAGCACCTCGAGGCCATCGACGGCGCTCGCGGGCGGGACGTCGATCCGCAAGCGCGAGAGCCGCGGCTCGAGCGCTGCGGCCCGAGCCGCGGCGACCTCCTTCAGGGCAACCTGTGCGGGGTCCCGACGCAGCGTCCGCTCGGCCTCGCTGAACTCCGACCACGCCGAAGCCAACCTTCCGTCCTTCTCATGACAGTCGGCCAGGTTGAGTAACGTTGTGGCGGCCGCTTGCTTGCGATAGCTGCCCTCGAATGCTCGACAGGCCTCTGCCACCTTCCCCTCAGCGATTAGCCGCTTCCCGTCACGGAATAGCTGTTCCGCGAGCCCGGCATCATCGGCACGCGCTGGAGAGCTGGCGAGAGCTACGAACGCGCACGTGGCGATCCACCACCCAAACCTCATGCCTCGAAGCTAGCGCAGTCACCGGTCGGTCCGCTAGAGCGACAACCTCAGCAGCTTGTCGCGCTGGCGCAGGCGCGCGTGGTCTGCAGCGTGCCGTTGGCGCCGGCGGCGCCGTCGTTGCCGTCGCGCTCGGCGCTCGGCGCGGCAGGCGCGTGGGCCCCACCGGTGCCGCCGCTGCCCAGCGCGCCACCGGTGATCGCGCAGTCATGTGTGACCGTCGAGCCGGGCGTCCAGCCGAGGCCGACCGCGCGGCCGCCCTGGCCGCCGCCGCCGCCGCCGCCGTGGCCGCCGTGGCCGCCGCTGCCGCCGGCGCCCGGGGTGGCGCTGCCGGGATGCGCGCCGCCGACGTTGCCGGCGCCGCCGCTCTGGCCGCGGCCGCCGGTGCCACCGTCGCCGCCGCGACCGCCGTTGCCGCGGGTCAGTGCGCAGCCAGAGATCGTGACGGTCGCATTGCCGACCGCGAACACGCCGAACGTGCTGCCGCCGGCACCGCCGCCGCCGCCGCCGCTTCGTGCGGCGCAGCCCCCTGCGCCGCCGCCGCCGCCGCCACCGCCGTACGCATCAGCGCCAGTGTCACAGCCGCCGCCGCCGCCACCACCGCCACCACCGCTGCCGTTCTCTCCAGTACCGCCCACCGCGCCGCTGTTGCCGTACCAGTAGCCGTTGCTCAGCGTCGCTCCAGTACCCGCGCCACCGCGCGTGCCGTTGCTCACCACGCCCGGGCCGCCATCGGTGGTCGGCCCGCACGCGTCACCGCCCGATCCGCCGGTGCCTGGCGCGCCAAATGCACCGCTCCGGTACGCTGCCGGTCCACCACTCTCGCCGTCCGGGGCAGTGCACCCGCTGCCGATACACGGACACGACGGGTCCTGAGCCCCGCCCCGGCCACCGGCACCGCCGTTGAGGGCGCGTGTCGACGGGCTGCTGCTGCACGTGTTGCTGCCTGCGGGCCCACTGCCACCTCGGGCGGAACTGTTGCACACGCTGCCCGGCTCCGCGCCATCCCCGCCCCGCCCGCCGTTCATGTACGTCTGGGTGTCGACGATGACCGCGTCGGCGCCGTTGCTGCCGGTGGCGCCGGCGGCGCCGTTGCCGCCGGTGATCTGGACGCGCTCGAGGCGCACGGTCGCGGCGTCGACGTGGACGGCGTAGGTCGAGCGTCCGTTGCCGGCGACCTCGCCGGTCGCGGTCGGCCCGGTGATCACCAGATCGCCCAGCGTCACCGGCACGATCAGGTCGTGGGCGCGCACGGCCATGTACTCGCCGTCGCCGCCGGCGGCGTTGTCCTGGCCGCCGATGATCTCGACCTTGTGGCCGGGCGTCGCGTAGCTGGCGCGCTGCCAGCCGAAGTCGTAGCCGCCCCACACGCTGATGCCGTTCACCAGCACGACGACCTCGTTGTAGGTGCCGGCCTGGACGAAGACGTGGTTGCGGCCGACGGTGGCCGCGCGGACGATGCCGTAGCTGATCGTCTGGCACGGCGCCGCCGAGGTCAGGCCACAGGTCGGGGTGTTGGCGCCGCCGCCGGCGACGAAGATGCCGCGCGTCACGTCGCCGTCGATGCCGTCGCAGTTGGCGTCCTGGTACGAGCCGTCGGGATCGTCGGTCGTCGCGGGCGGCTGACAGCCGCCCCAGCCGGTGGCGCCCTGGCACGTGCGCATGCCGGCGCAGGTGGCGCCGAACGGCGTCATGATCGAGCAGCTCTCCATCATGCCCATGTTCGCGGCGCTGCAGTCGCACGCGCCGGAGTTGGGCACGCACTGCTTCACCGCGGTGCCGCCGATGACCATGTCGGTGCACGCGTAGCCGGTCGGGCAGTTGACGGTGCGGCAGTCGCGGCTGCAGTACTGGTCGCCGTCGGGGTACGTCAGGCAGCGATCCATGCCGATCTGCGTGCACTCGCCGTCGCCGGTGCACGGCGAGCACAGCTGGTCGACGACCGGCACGCAGACGTTGTCGACCTGCCCGGGATCGATCACGTCGATGACGCCGAAGCAGCCCCACTCGGTCGGGCAGTCGTCGTTGCACAGCCGCGTGCAGCGGCCGCCGGTGCCGACGAAGATGCACACGTCGGACTCGCACTCGCTGTTGCCCAGGCACGGCTCGCCGAACGCCTTGCCCGGCACCGCGTCGATCGGGATGGCGTCGACGGTCACGCCGGCGTCGACGTCGGCGACGCACAGGTCGCCGGCGCCGCAGACGTAGCCGGTCGGGCACGGGTTCTGGGCGTCGCACGCGCAGGCCTCGGCCGCGGGGTCACAGGTCCCCGCCGGCGTCGACGACGCGCAGCCGAACGCCAGCACTCCCCCCAGGAGCACGACAGCGAAACGATACATGGAGGCACGGTACCATGAGCACGGGTCAGACCGGTCCGGCGTTTCGTGCGGCGGCGATCACACCAGGTCGGTCACAGGCCGTCCCAGCCCGGCGCTCGCACCGTCGTCGCGCCCGCGACCTCCGGCCGCCCGCCCAGCCACACCGTCGCCGCCGGCGCTTCGACGGTGAGATCGCCGCCGACCCGGGCCAGCGCGCTGGCGTCGATCGTCTCGAGGGCGGCCACGCGGCGGATGGTCAACGCGCCCGTCACCTCGGCGAGCCGCGGCACCGACAGCGTGGTCAGCGCGGCGTCGTCGGTGACCTCGAGCGCGCCGACCGACGTCAGCGCCGGGGCGAACACGCCGGCGACCGCGCCGTTGGCGACCACCGCGAGCCGGCCGCCGACCTGCCGCAGCGCCGGCAGGCCGATCGAGGTCAGCGCCAGCGTCGGGCCGACCACCAGGTCGCCGTCGACGACCTCGAGCGCCGCCAGCGGCGCCAGGTCGATCGGCGCGGCGCTGCGGATGGTCAACCCGGGCAGCCGCGCGCAGCCGCCGAGCGCGGTCAGCTGCTCGGCCGAGGCCACCACCACCGGCGCGATCGGGCACGCGGCCGGCGCCGGCGCCGCGCCGTGGCGACACCCGAGCGCCGCCAGCGCGACGAGGGCCCAGCGGCTCACCGCGTGACCGGCGCCGCGACGTCGACGCCACGGCACGCCGCGAGGTAGCGCGCGATGGTCTCGGCCAGGCCCAGGTACAGCGCGTCGGCCAGGAGCGCGTGGCCGATCGACACCTCGGCGAGCTCGGGCACCGCGCGCGCGAAGGTCGGCAGGTTGTGCAGATCGAGATCGTGGCCGGCGTTGACGCCGAGGCCCGCCGCGGCGAGCGCGCGCCCGCACGCGACCAGCTTGGCCAGCTCGTCGCCCTGCCGCGGCGTGCCCCACGCCGCCGCGAACGGCTCGGTGTACAGCTCGACCCGCGCGCAGCCGGTGGCCGCGGCGAGGTGCATCTGCGCCGGCTCGGGATCCATGAAGATCGCGGTGCGCACGCCGCGATCGTTGAGCCGTGCCAGGATCGGCGCGATCTGCGCGGTCTGCCGCGGCAGGTCCCAGCCGTGGTCGCTCGTGACCTCGCCGGGCTTCACCGGCACCAGCGTGAACTGATCGACGCGCAGCTCCTCGGCCAGCGCGTGCAGCGCCGGCCGTTCGTCGCCTTCGAGGTTGAACTCGACGCCGCGCTCCCGGCAGATCGCGCGCAGGTCGCGCACGTCGGCCTCGCGGGTGTGGCGCTCGTCGGCGCGCCAGTGCAGCGTCAGGCCCTGCACGCCGGCGTCGATGCACGCGTGGGCCGCGACCCGCGGCGAGGGGTTGTCGTGGCCGCGCGAGTTGCGGAGCAGCGCGACCTTGTTGAGGTTGACCGAGAGATTGACTGGCACGCGCGTACCTTAGAACACGCCGCGCGCGAGCACCCCGACCGCGTCGCCGCCGATCACCGGCACCAGCGCGACCTCCTGGCTGCGCTTCGCCGGCGCGGTCAGGTACAGCACCACGCCGCCGACCAGCGCCGCGCCGCCGACCGCGAACCCGACGGTGGAGATCGTGGCCTTGGTCCGCGCGCCGTCGATCAGCTCCTGGGCCGCCGCGAGATCGCCGCGGCAGTCGTTCACATCGCCGCCACACTCGCGCTTGGCGTCGTCGTTGGCGCTGCCCGCCATCAGCCCGAACGCGACGCCGACGCCCAGGGCCGCGACGCCGCCCGCGGCGAGGCCGATGCCGAGCACGCGGCGACCGTGGCCGGGATCGAGATCCACCGGCGGGGGTGGCGGCGGCGGCGGCGGCAGCTGCACCGGGTCCGGATCGGGATCGGGCGGCGGCAGCGCCTCGGGGCGCTTCTCGAGCGCGGGGATCTCGACGGTGACCGTCGTGCCGTCACCCATCACCGCCACCTGGGCGTGCCACGGCTCGTAGCCCTCGGCGGTCGCCTCGATCATCGACTGGCCCGGATCGACCGGCGTCGCCACGCCGATCGCCGCGGTGATGTCGCTGCCGTCGCGCATGACCTTGATGCCCGGCGTCGCGCCGCGCACCACCAGCAGCACGCGCACCAGCTTCGGCGCCAGCGCCTTGGCGCGCTTGGCCGCGTCGGCCTTGCGCCCCTTGTTGGTGTCGGTCTCGGCCAGCGTCGAGTACAGCGCCCACGCCGACGCGGTGCGCCCGAGCTTCTCGAAGCACAGGCCCAGGTTGTACTGGGTGCCGAGCTGCGGATCGAGCTCCTGGCTCTTGGTGAACGACTCGCACGCCTCCGCCACCTGGCCCGCCGCGATCTGATCTTTGCCCTGCCGAAACGCCGCCTCGGCGGCGGTCTTCTTGGCCAGGTCGTCGGGCTGCGCCGCCGCCACGCCCGCCAGCAGGCTGACCGCCATCGTCACGAGCGCGAGGTGCCGTCGCATCGCCCGATCATGCCCGCGCATCGACGAGCGCGCTAGTGCCGCGAGTTCGAGAAGTCCTCTTCGCCGCCGCCGCTCCCCGATCCTCGCTTGTGCCCCCCGCGCTTCGCCGACCCCGCCCCCGACCCGCTTCCCGATCCCGCCGTCATCGATCCGGAGCCGGAGCCGGAGCCGGAGCCGGAACCGGAACCGGAACCGGAGCCGGAGCCGGAGCCGGAACCCGATCCGGAACCCGTCGCTGCGATCGCGTCCGTGCCCGTGCCCGTGCCCGTGCCCGTGCCCGATCCGGATCCCGTCCCCGATCCCATCACCGTCTCCGATCCGGTCCCCGATCCCGTCCCTGTCACCGTCCCCGTCCCCGATCCGTTCTCCACGCTCCCCTGCCCCGCCGCCTTCCCGCCGCCGCCCTTCCCGCCTCCTCCGCCCAGCACCATCACACCGCCGATCACCGCCGCCACCACCGCCACGCCCGCGATCACCAGCCCCAGCTTCTTCCCACCCTTGCCCGCCGCCGCCGCCGCCCCCGCGCCCGCCCCGGCCGTCGCCGACGCCCCGAGGGTGGTCGGCGCCGCGGCGACCGGCACCACCGCGCTCTTCATCACGTTGGTCGACAACCCCGCCTGCACACGCGCGATCCGCTGCGCCTGCTGCAGCGCGTTCAGCGGCCCGAACGGCACCAGCGCCGCGGCCAGCTCGGCGATCGAGCCGTAGCGCGCGGCGGCGTCCTTCGCGAGACACTTGCCGACGACCGCGGCGAACTCGGGCGGCACCCCCGCGGTCATCGGCGGCACCGGATCCATCGCCACCTTCAGCGTCAGCTCGGTGATCGTCTCGGCCGCGAACGGCGCCGTGCCGGTGACCAGCTCGTACAGGATGACGCCCAGCGCCCAGACATCGGTGCGGACGTCGACGTCCTTGGCCGAGCGCAGCTGCTCAGGCGACATGTAGCCCGGCGAGCCCATCACCGTGGCGGTCCGGGTCAGCGAGAAGTCCTCGGCCTCGCCGGTGGCCTTGGAGATGCCGAAGTCGAGGACCTTCACCATCGCGAGGCCGTCGGCGCGCGCGGTGAGGAACAGGTTGGCCGGCTTGAGATCGCGGTGGATGATGCCGAGCGAGTGCGCCTCGGCGATCGCCTCGGACGCCTGCAGCACGAAGTCGACCGCCTGCACGATCGGCAGCCGGGTGTGCTGGGCCAGGAACTGCTGCAGGTCGCAGCCGTCGAGGTACTCCATCACGATGTACGGCGCGCCGGTCTCCATCGTGCCGACGTCGATCACCCGGCCGACGTGCTCGCTCTTGAGCTTGACCACCGCCCGGGCCTCGCGCAGGAACCGCTCGGCGACGATCGGGTTCTGCAGCGCCTCCTGGTGCAAGAACTTGAGCGCCACCACTTGCCCGAGTTGCAGGTGCTGCGCCGCGACCACCACGCCCATGCCGCCCTCGCCGAGCACGCGCTCGACCTGGAACTTGCCGGCGAGGATCTGTCCTGGTTGCACCACGCCGTCAGTGTACGCGGCGTCTGCCGGGGTGTCACATTCCGGTTCGGGTGGGACGATGGACGGCATGGGGCCTGGGCGCATACGCCCTGGTGGCCTGCTTGTTACGAACGCTCGGGGCTGCCGGATCGGTCGGGACCGAGGCTAGGATGCGCGCGTGGATGACGTGAGCCCGGCTCGACCGATGCGCAGGTCCGGCCGTGCCGTGCGGCTGACCTGGGCCACCGCGGTCGCCCTGATCGGGAGCTGTGAGTCGCGGCCGCGCCAGGCGGCGGGCACCGCAGCGGTCGCGGGGCCTGACGCGGGCGGCGCCGACGCGGGCGTCGACGCCGGTCGGGCGCGGCTGTCGCCGCGGGCGCTCGCCGATCACATCCTCCACTGCGACGAGCTTTACGCCGCTCGCCGCTGGGACGAGCTGGCGCGGGCGTGCTTCGCGCCGAAGATCACGTCGGTCGCCGCTGACAGCGATGAGCAGTCGATCACCGGCGCCGCCGCCGAGGTGGCCGAGAGCCAGCGCACCGCCGAGGCCTTTCCCGACATCCACAACCCGACCGCGCTGCTGCTGGTCCATGGCGACGACACCGTCAGCGTCGCCGTGTTGTCGGGCACCAACGACGGGCCGCTGCCGACCGAGAACGGTCCCGGGCCCATCACCCACCGCGCGATCGGCGTCGAGTTCATCAGCCTGCAGAACACCGACGGCACCGGCCTCATCGACTGGGAGCTCGGCTACTTCAACGACACGTCGACGATCGGCCAGCTCGGGCTGTTGCCGGCGACGATTCCGTTCCGGCCGCGCGCGGTGGCGCCGCCGTCGCCGGTGATCGCGGTGGCCCAGGGGGACGCGACCGAGGCGGCCAACGTCGCGGCGCACCGCGCCGTGGCTGACGCGTGGAACCGCCACGACGCCGCGGCCGTCTTGGCCGCGCTGGCGCCGGCGCTGGTATGGCGCGACCTCACCTTGCCGGTCGATCTCGATCGCGCGGGCCGCCTGCGCCACCTGCGCGCGTGGTGGGGTGGGTTCTCCGACGCGGCCATCACCGTCGACACGCTGTGGGGCGCGGGCGAGTACACCTTCGCCGCCGGGCGGCTGCGCGGCACCAACGACGGCACCCACGCGTCGCTGGGGCTGCGTCGCAGCGGCAGGCGCTTCGACGTGTCGTACGCCGAGATCGATCACTGGCGCGATGGCGCGATCGATCAGGTGTGGTTCACGTATAGCCGCGCCAAGTTCGCCGATCAGCTCGGGCTCGCGCCGACCCGCCTCCCGTGACTACCAGACCCGGCCGGCCGGCGGCGGCACCACCGCAAGCTCGCCACGACCGCTGGCGACCTGCGCCAGCACGCGCCCGGCGTCGTCGATCACCAGCGCCCCGATCTCGACGGAGGTGGGCAGCGGGATCCGCTCGGTGAACGCCGCGGCGGCGGTCGCCGCCGGGAGCTGGAGCCGCTTGATCCGCGCCGCGCCGGTGTCCTCGAGCGCCGCGAGCCAGGCACCGCGCGGCGCCATCACCATCCGCCGCGCCTCGGTGGTGAACAGCGCGTCGCCGCGTCGCTCGGCGCCCGCGTCGCGCCCGCGCACGAAGTCCCACCAGGTGAGATCGACGAGCGCGGCGTCGGCGAGCAGCAACCGGTCCCCGGCGGTGCCGAGCGGCACGCGGGGCGGGCCCGCGATCACGCCCGTCGTGGTCCCTTCGAGGACGATCCACCTCGCCTGCGGGACGCCCTCCGGGCTCCACCGCGTGAACGCGACGCGGTCGCCGAGCGCGACCGGCCGCGCGTCGCCGGGGTCGCGGGTCAGGCGCCGCGGCGGCAACCGGCCCGGGCGCGGCCAGGTCAGGTACAGGCCCGAGTCGTCGCCGTCGGACACGACGTAGGCCAGCGCGCCCACGCCGTCGATGAACGCCAGATCGCTCAGCTGGCCGTGGCTCCGGCTCACCAGCTCCTGGCGCGAGCCGTCCGGCTGACGCACGACGATCGCCTGCCGGGTCGGCTCGACGCGCACGTACGCGAGCCAGCCGTCCGGCCCGAGCGCGGGGTGGCGCAGCCCCGGCTCATCGATGACGATCGGGCCGACGCCCGCGGTGACGTCGCGCAGCTGCCACCGCTCGCCGCAGCTCGAGAACGCCAGCGCGCCGCCGCCCGGCGCGACCGCGATGCCGCCGCCAGCATCGACGCCGGGGACCACGACGGTGAGCGCGCCGGTGGCCAGGTCGAGCCGCGCGATGCCCGCCGGTGTCGCGAGGTAGGCCGCCGCGCCGTCGCTCGACAGCGCCGGGCGTCCGGCGCTGGCCGGCCCCGGGTAACAGCGCATCGTCGCCGGCTCGGCCACGGTGATCGCGCACAGCGCCGCGTCGCCGTGATCGCTCACCACGGTCGCCAGCAGCGGCCCGGTGCGCCCCGCGACCAGGTCGCGCGCGTAGCGACCGCGGGGGAACTGCAGCACGATCTGATCATTCCCGTCGCGCGACCGACGCAGCTCGCCGGTGCCGCGCGGCGCACGGTAGTAGGCGCCGTCGCGGTAGACGATCGGTCCCCACGGCGCGGCGACGTGGCGCGCGCGGCCGCTGGCGAGATCGATCGCGTCGGCAGCGCCGGTCGCGGCGTAGACCAGCTCGTCCGCGGTCGCGCCGCGCGCCGGGTGGGTCTCGGCGTCGCGCAGCGCGGTGAGCTGGGTCGGCGTTCCGCCCGCTACCGGGACGCGCCACAGATCGACGCCGGCGTCGCTCGCGCGCTCGAATACCACCGTCGCGTCGTCGAGAAACGCCGGCCGCCGCGCGCACTCGCCGAGCTGCGTCAGCGGCCGCGCTGCCGCCGCGGTCACGGTCCGCGGGACCGGCAGCGCCAGCGCCCCGGTCCGTCCCGCGCGCCCGGTCAGCGCCAGCGCGCCGCCGGTCAACGCGGCGCTCACGCCGAGCGCGGCGACCGCCCACGGCCACCGCCGCCGCGGCCGCGCCGCCGCCGCGAGCTCCGTCAACAGCGCGTCCATCGCCGGCCAGCGCGCGGCCGGGTCCGCCGCGAGCCCGCGGCGCAGGATCGCCGCGATCCGCCGCGGCACCGGTCGCGGCGACGGGCCAACCGCGCCCACCGCGATCGCCTGGGCCAGGGCGACGGTGGTGTCGCCCGCGAACGGTCGGCGCCCCGACAGCGCCTCCCACAGCGCGACGCAGAAGCTGAACTGATCGCTGGCGGCGGTAGCACGCGCGCCGGCGTGTTGCTCGGGGGCCATGTACGCTGGCGTGCCCATGACCGCGCCGGTGCGGGTCAAGCGCGCGGCCGCGATGGCCGGTTGATCATCGGCGTCACCGGCCGCGCCCGCGTCGCCCACCTCGTCCGCGTCGAACCGGGCCGCCAGGCCGAAGTCGGTGATGCGCACGACCCCGGCGCGATCGACCAGCACGTTCGTCGGCTTGAAGTCGCGGTGCATCAGCCCCGCCGCGTGCACCGCGGCGAGCCCGCGGCCGGCGTCGACGAACCGCGCGACGATCTCCGCCGTGGTGTGAGCGCGCGCCGCCAGCGCGCGATCGAGCGTGGTGCCGTCGACCTGCTGCATCACCACGTGGACCGCGCCGGCCGCGACGCCGACGTCGTACACCGCCACGACGTTGGGGTGCGTGACCCGCGCGAGCGCCTGGGCCTCGCGATGCAGTCGCCCAGCCAGCTCGCCGTCGCCGGCGGCATGCCCGCGCAGCACCTTGATCGCCACCGGGCGCTCGAGCTGCGGATCGTACGCCGCGTAGACCACGCCCATGCCGCCGGCGCCGAGGCGCCCGCGCACGTGGTAGCGGCCGATCGCGGTCGGCACGGTCTCGGCCGGGGCGCTGGCGACACCTCGGATGAACTCGTCGAACGTCGTGGTCGGCGGCGCCGACGTCTCGCCTGGCGTGGACGCGCCCGCCGGAACCTCGCCCGAGTCCATCGCGCGGATGGTATCCGAGCCTGGAGCGCGCGCGACGGAGATCGTGCCCGACGCGCGGTCCACGCCCGTGCGGTCGGATGCGTGGCGGACGCCCGGGCGCCGCTGGATCGCTGGTATCGTGGTGGCCGATGCGACTCCTGCGAGCGGTCCTCGTGAGTGGCCTGGCCCTGACGGCGCTGGGCGCGTGCAAGAGCAAGGGCAAGGACGAGGGCAAGCCGGCGACGACCGCGCCAGCCCCGACGCCGGACGCTGCACCGGTCGCGACGCCCGACGCGGCACCGGTCGCGACGCCCGACGCGGCACCGGCCGCGACGCCCGACGCGGCACCGGTCGCGACGCCCGACGCCGGCACCGATCCGGCCGCCGCGCTCGCCGCGATCGACGCCGCGCTCACGCAGATCGAGGCGGTGAAGAAGCCGCGCGCCCGCGGCGACGCCCTGTGCGAAGCCAAGGCGCTGGAGAAGCTCGCCGCCCCCCTCGACCCCGACGCGCCGCCGGCCGGCAAGGACGCCGAGGCGTGGCGCGACGCGGTCGCCCTGCTCCAGGACAAGATCGACCCGACCGCGGCATGCACCGAGGACGACCGCGCCGACGTCGGCAGGTACGCGGTCGCCGAGCTGCGCGCCGCGCTCGCTGCGGTCCAGAAGCTCGCGACGCCCTGAGCGGTCGACGCGCCCGGAGTCCTGCGAATCGTCGCGGCCGCTGTCACGCCCCGGCCCGGCGCCGTCACTACCTGGCCATGACGCGCCCGATCGGCATCGCCGTCGCCCTGCTCTTCGCCGCCTGCGCCACGAAGGACCGCGCCGAGCCCAGGCCGGCATCACCACCCACCGAGGTCCCTGCGGCGCCAACGCCATCGCCGCCGGCTGCGGCGCACCCGGCCCCGGCCGCGGCGCCACCCGCGATCGCCGCGATGGCCGCCGCCTTCGACCCGCTGTGGGCTCGGTCCGCCGGCCCCGAGCGCGCGGAGTCCCTGTGCGCGAACGCGCCGACCTTGACGCCGCTGGTCGCGGCCGTGGCCGGGCTTGTGCCCGCGGCCGGCGCGGATGCCGACGCGTGGGGCGAAGCTGCCGACGAGCTGCTGGGGCTGTGGCGGGAAGGCACGGCGGCGTGCGCGGATCCGGGCGCGCGCGGCCAGGTCGACGACGCGCTGGCCGCCATGCGGGCGCGGTTCGACACGCTGCGCCGGTAGCGACGAGCTCCCTGACGTTCAGACGCTGTCGAGGCCCTGGCGGAGGTACTTCACCGTCTCGGCCAGCGTCAGCTGCGGATCGCGCGCGCTGAAGCCCAGCTCGCGCTCGGCCTTGGCCGAGTCGAACCACCAGTAGTGCTCGGCCATCGCCACCGAGATGCGATCGACCGGCGGCTCCTTGCCGCGCCAGCGGTAGACCTCCTCCATCGCCGCCGCGCCCCAGGTCTGCAGCTTGCCTGGCAGCTTCAGCCACGGGCCGCGCACCTTCGACACGCGCGCCAGCCGGCCGAAGAACTCCTCGGTGGTCCAGTTGGGCCCGCCCAGCAGGTAGCGCTCGCCGGGCGTGCCGGCGGTCAGCGCGTTGGCGAACGCGATCGCCGCGTCGCGCGCGTCGACGAAGTTCACGCCGCCCTTCGGGACGCTGGGGATCTGGCGGCGCAGGAACTTCAGCACGTCGCCGGTCGACGACAGCCGCCGATCGCCGGGCCCGAGCAGGAGGCTCGGGTTCAGCGAGATCACGTCGAGCCCAAGCTTCGCGCCCAGGTCGAACGCCAGCCGCTCCTGGTAGATCTTCGAGGCGTAGTACGGCCACTTCGCGGCGATCGACTCCTGCGGCCCCTCGCGCTCGTCGAGGATCGCCTCGTCCTCCGAGACCGCGATCGTGCCCGACGTCGACGCCAGGATCATCCGCTTGACGCCGTGGCGCGCCATCGCCTCGCACACCGCGCGCGTGCCGTCGACGTGCAGCCGCATCATCCGCGTCGCGTCGTCGGGATCCCGCGACACCATGCCGGCCAGGTGGAACACCGCGACCGCGCCCGGCAGCACCCGATCGAGATCGGCGGCCGAGCGCACGTCGCCGCGCACCACCTCGGCGCCGAGGTCGGCCAGGTAGTCCGAGCGGGTCCGCGCCAGCGCCCGCACCGCGACGCCGCGCCGCAACAGCTCGGCGCACAGGTGCTCGCCGAGGAAGCCAGTGGCGCCGGTGACGACGACCGGCCCGGTCACGCTCGCGCCGCTCACGCTCGCGCCGGTCACGCTCGCGCCGGTCACGACTGCGCCTCCTCGCCCGCCGCGACCCCGTTGGCGGCCGCCCAGTACGCCCACGGCGTGGTGCCGGGCTGGCCCAGCGTC
>Ga0075163_10000858_pt1 | contig 40566 bp, 33 predicted proteins | sample JI1023141ADNA_FD_71478 | JGI IMG/M metagenome (GOLD analysis project Ga0075163, IMG submission 71478) | Wastewater effluent complex algal communities from Wisconsin, to seasonally profile nutrient transformation and Carbon sequestration -... | ecosystem: Engineered > WWTP > Effluent > Algae...
GACATCATAAATGTCTTTCCAGTTAGTGGTAATGCTAACACAATGTTCGGTCAGATTTTTTTCTTCCAGTTTGGAAGCGAGGGAACCATCGTTAATTAAAATACCTTTTGCACCCAGATTTTTAGCGAGTTCAATATCGGTAACGCGATCGCCAATTACATACGAGTTGGCAAGATCATACTCGCTACTAAAGTAGGAGGTGAGCATACCCGTACCCGGTTTGCGCGTGGGTTTGTTTTCGTGCGGCATGGAACGATCTACATGAACGGCAGAAAAATGAATGCCTTCGCCCGCCAATGTATCGGCTACCAGATTTTGTACCGGCCAGAATGTTTCTTCCTGAAACGTTGCTGTTCCCAACCCATCCTGATTGGTAACCATTACTAATTCATAATCGGTTTCGCGCGCAATGCGACTGAGCCACGTAAACACACCGGGTATAAACTTTACTTTACTCAGATTGTCAATCTGCGGATCGTCTGCAGGTTCCACAATCAACGTTCCATCCCGATCAATAAATAAAACTCTTTTCATAATCTGCTAAGTTCGTGAATTAGAATCTGATTTTCTGCTGGTGTGCCTACTGTTATGCGTAAACAATTTTCGCAAAGCAACACATTGGAGCGATCGCGCACAATCACGCCTTTATCCACTAACTTTTGATAGAACTCTTTTGCATCAGTTACGCGAGTTAACAGAAAATTGGCATCGGACGGAAAGACCTCAAGCACTTGCGGCAATGCCTTTAGCTCACCTGCCAGTTTCTCACGCTCGGCAATAATTTCACGTACCCAATCATGCTTCTGCTTTTCTTTTCCAAGGGCTTCCAATGCTATTTGCTGCGATAAGATACTGATGTTATAAGGTGGTTTGATTTTGTTTAACACGTTTATGATTTCTGCGGAAGCGAAACCTAATCCCAACCGAATGCCAGCCAAACCCCACGCCTTAGAAAGCGTTTGTAACACAACCAGATTTGGATATTGTTTCAACAACGGAACGAAGCCGGGATGATTGGTAAAATCAATGTAAGCTTCATCAACAATTACTAAGCCGTTGAATTTTTGAATGAGAGCTTCGGCCTTTGCTGGCGGAATGGATTTTCCGGCAGGATTATTCGGACTGCATAAAAAAATCAGTTTGGTATGAGCATCGCATGTTTGAAGTGTGGCCTCCACATCCAGATCAAAATCAGCGGTAAGTCGCACAGATTTTATTGCCACATTATTAATATCAGCACTTACGGCATACATACCATACGTGGGTTGTGGAATTACAACATTATCAACAGCCGGTTCGCAAAATGCTCGAAACAATAAATCTATAGCTTCATCGCTTCCATTACCCAGAAAAATGTTAGCTACATCAACTTGCTTGATTGCCGCTAATTTTTGTTTCACTTCAAGCTGATGTGGATCAGGATATCGGTTGTAGCCGGTAGGGTACGGGTTTTCGTTCGCATCCAGATAGACGGAAGCTTGTCCCTGAAATTCATCCCGAGCAGATGAATACGGCTTTAGCTTTAAAACATTTTTTCTAACTAACTTCTCTAGATCAAACATACTTGCTGGTTACTGGTTGCTGGTCTCTTGTCTCTGGTTTCTGGTTTCTGGTTCCGGGTCTGACTTACCGATTACTACTTACTGACTACTACTTACCGATCACTGTTTACTAATTACTTAATCTAACCCTCACCGCTTGCGCATGCGCTTTTAATTGCTCGGCTTCGGCCATGGTTTCTACAATCGGGCCAATTACGTGTAAACCAGCTTTGGTAATTTCCTGTATCGTTATGTATTTGGTAAAGCTCTCTAACGATACGCCACCAAAAGCTTTTGCAAATCCGTTAGTCGGTAAAGTATGATTAGTACCCGAAGCATAATCACCAGCAGCTTCCGGTGTGTACTCACCCAGAAAAATCGAACCAGCATTTACGATCTGTTGCTCCAGTACTTTATTGTTTGTTGTGTTGATGATCAAGTGCTCTGCCGCGTATGCATTTACAAAACCAATCAAGTCTGATTCAGTTTCAAAACGGATTGATAAACTATTGTTCAATGCTTCTTGTGCCAGTTCTTTTCGCGGAAGCGCAGCCAATTGCTTTGTAACTTCTGCCTGCACTTTACTTAAAATAGTTTGAGTAGTAGAAACTAATACTACCTGGCTATCGGCTCCATGCTCGGCCTGCGACAATAAATCGGCAGCCACATAAGCAGGGTTTGCAGCTTCATCAGCAATCACCAATACTTCCGATGGGCCAGCGGGCATATCAATGGCAATGCCTTGCTGACTAACAATCTGCTTGGCTTTGGTTACATATTGATTACCCGGTCCGAAAATTTTACTTACCTGTGGAACGGATTCCGTACCGTAGGCCATAGCTGCGATGGCTTGGGCACCACCTGCTTTAAAAATTTTTGTAACACCGGTAAGCTGTGCGGCAAACAAAATAGCGGGATGGATGGCTCCGCTTTTATCGGGTGGTGAACAAAGGATAACTTCCTTGCAACCTGCCAACCGTGCGGGTATAGCCAGCATCAACACCGTTGAAAACAAGGGTGCAGTTCCACCCGGAATGTAGATGCCCACTTTCTGAATGGGTGTAGCCTTGCGCCAGCAGGTAACTCCGGGCATTGTTTCAATTTTTTCTATGCTACGGGTTTGTGCTGAGTGAAATACTTCAATGTTTTTTGCTGCTGCGATGATTGCCGTTTTTAAAGTAGCAGGTAAATTTTGAATAGCGACTGAAACTTCTTCCGGTGTAACAACAAGCTTATCTAATACTACACCATCGAACTGGCGTGTAAATTCTAACAAAGCGGCATCGCCTGATTTACGTACGCGTTCTAAGATATTGTTTACGCTTCCTTCCAGAAAATCAAGTTCTAACTGCGGCCGCTTACACAACTCAGGCCACTGACTTGCCTGTGGATTTATTACTTGCTTCATATTACAGAATCATTTTTTCTATAGGAATTACCAATATGCCTTCAGCTCCGAACGATTTCAGTTGTCCGATTTTTTCCCAGAAATCATTTTCATCGACTACTGAATGTAACGATGACCAACCTTCGCGCCCCAGCGGTAAAATGGTTGGGCTCTTCATACCCGGTATTACCGAAGTTATTTTGGGTATCGCATCGTTCGGGCAGTTTAGTAAAATGTATTTGTTGTTCTTGGCTAACTGCACCGCCTGAATGCGGAACAGCAGTTGTTCCAGAATGGCTTGCTTGCCTGTTTCGAGATTGGGTGTAGCAATCAGCACGGCTTCAGATTGCATTACGATTTCAACTTCTTTTAAGCCGTTACTAAGTAGTGTACTACCCGTACTTACAATATCACAAATCGCATCGGCCAGACCAATACCGGGTGCTATTTCTACCGAGCCACTGATTTCGTGGATGTCGGCCTGAATGTTATGCTTTTGCAAAAATTGTTTTACGATGGTAGGATAGGAGGTGGCAATGTTCTTGCCTTGCAGCCAGGTTACTCCGGTATATTCTTCAGCGCGTGGAATGGCGATGGAAAGCCGGCAGCGCGAGAAGTCGAGGCGCTTGATTAATTGATTTTGTTTTTGCTTTTCAATCCAAACGTTTTCGCCTACAATACCTAAATCGGCCACGCGATCTTCAACATATTGGGGAATATCATCATCACGTAAAAAAAGCAACTCGATGGGCAGGTTGCGCACCTGAGCTTTAAGCTGGTCGCGACCATTGCTAAACTGCAGGCCGCTCTCTTTTAAAAGTTTGAGCGAGTCTTCCTGCAGGCGACCTGATTTTTGGATGGCGATTCGTAGTTGAGTCATATTCATAGTTCTTAAAACAAAAAAGGCTTACCGGATGTTGGCAAGCCTTTTTTAATTGTGAGATTATTTTAATCAAAACATAGCCTTGCCACACGTGTTGGTTACATGATGGTGGTGACCGTGGATGTTTTGAGTGTTTGTCATATTGATGGCTCAAAACAACAGAATTGTTTCAAGATGTCAAAATGAAATGGTGAGAAAGTTTGGGCTAACAGATGTTATGTAGAAAAGAAAACACTTAACATCTTCCTTTTGGCACGCAGATTTTTGTTCCGTCTTGTAACGTGCATTCATCCATGTCATCCGGGCAGCCTTTATCTTCACATGCAATGGATAAAGAGGCTACTAACAACACAGCTGCATAAATAACTTTTTTCATAAGGAGGAGGATTTAGGTTTTTCTAAATTAAAAAAAATTTGCGACTTCAAAACATTAAACACGCTTCCTCCCAAACCATAACCCCAAATACCCGATCAGCGAAAAGACAAACCCCATAAAGCCAAATATAAAAATCAGAATGTATCGTTCCGAGATCATGTTGATCAACACATCTTTTGGGTTATCGGGATTTACAAACAGCTCTACTTGTTCGCCAATTTCAACGGCTGGTGGGTTAGAATAGGTGGAACCTTCAAACATTAATTCTTTGCCTTGCCATTGGTAAGCCACTACTGGAGCCGCACCATTTCCACTTCCCATGCCATAGTGTAGATCAACCACAGTGCCGGTTACAATAGTCGCTTTGCTGGTAAAGGTATAATCCGTCCATAGCCAGTAAACACTTAACACTGTAAAGAGTGTACCGATGGCTGCCAGCAGCAGGAATACAAGTCCGGGTCCGGCTTTTGGGAATGTAAAACCTTGGTTGGGGGCCACTGAATCGACCAGTTCTTTGGCTTGTTTGAGCGAGATCCGGTATTCGGCCATGACCATTTTTACGGCTTGAATTTTATTGTTCGATCGAAGCAGATCTTCTACGCGTGCCCGCATTAAAGCCGGTGAAACCGCAGAGGTTTGCGTGCCGGGCAGTTGTGTTGTTTCGCCAGCCAGATACGAAACCCAATGTTTAGCATCCAGCAAGGAAAGTTTATGTTCGTTGCACAAAAACTGAATCGCAGCCATTTTTTGTCCGCTTTGCAGTAGTTCTTTTATTTTGGCTTGTGATTGGGTGGGGAGCATTGATTTTTTGAACTTTTCTGAGTACGGCGGGTTTAAAGTGTTACAAAGTTGTAACTTTGAATGAGTTATGGAAAAGATTACGCTCACTATAAAAGATACGAAGAAGAAAAATTTCCTATTGGAGTTGTTAAAGCAGCTTGACTTTGTGGAAATTCAAAAACCGCAAGAGCGAAAACCGGTTAAGCACGATTTCTTCGGTTCTGTGGGTCTGTGGAAAAACAGAGATGTCAATGCTGAAACTCTTAGGAATAAGGCATGGAAAATAAATCGCTAATCCTCTGCGACACTGATATTTTAATTGAATTTTATAAGGGCAACAAGATTGTTGTTCATAATCTGGAGAATATTGGTCAGCGTAATATCGCAATCAGTATTATTACGGCAGGTGAGTTACTGTATGGTGCTTTAAATAAACGGGAGCTTAATCAGATAAAAAAGGATATCGGAACTCTCCAGCTAATTGATCTTAACGATAAGATCGGTGGTGTGTTTTTAGAACTTATGTCAACTTATGTGTTAAGCCACCGATTGGCCCTTCCGGATGGAATGATAGCAGCTACTGCCATTTCTAATAACATTCCACTTTACACAAACAACCTAAAAGATTTCAAATACATTGATGGTCTTGTGCTTTACAAAGAGAAATAGAAAAATTTTCATGAGATTTAGTTTAGCCATTTGTTTATTAATTTTTCTTACAGCCTGTACCAACTCCAAAGAAACCCGTCTGCAACAGTTTTTGTTGAAGGGTAACATTGCATTAGATGAAGGCAACTTCGACAAAGCTGCTTACTACTATGGCGAAGCTATTAAAGTAGATGGCTGCTATGCCGATGCCTGGAACAATCTGGGTACGGTTCACTTTGAGCAGAAACAATATCTTCAAGCACAAGAGAGTTATCAGAAAGCAATAGAATGCCGACCAGGTTTTATCAATGCACTCATCAACCATGCCAATACCAGTTACGAATTAAAGGAATATTACAAGGCACTTGATAATCTCGATAAAGTAATTGCGGCCAAACCCGATACCGCGCTGGCTCATTTTACGCAAGGACTAACCTACACCAAACTGCGTGAGTTTAACAAGGCTTTGCTTTCTTTTGATCGCGCGCTAAAGCTTGATCCTAACAATGTGGATATTCTGGTTAATCATGCCACGGTTAAATATTACCAGAAGAATTTTGATTCGGCCAGAGTGGAGTTAAAACAGGCGGCTGCGCTAAAGCCAGATGAACCCAACATTTACAACACGCTTGCGCTGATTGAAATAGAACAATCCAATTATACTGAAGCCATGCGATTAGTGGAAGAAGCACTGCGGTTGAGTCCGCGCCACCCGTATTACCTCAACAACCGTGGGTTTATTTATCTGAGTCAAAATCAACTCGACAAAGCCGAAGCCGACATCAACGAAAGTATTTCACTCGATCCTTACAACGCCTGGGCGTATCGTAACAAAGGTATTCTCAGCCTGATCAGAAAAGACTACAAGTATGCCGAACGTTTGCTCAAGCAAGCATTAGATACCGATCCTTTTGTAGATAAAATCTATTTCTACATGGGCCTTGCCTACCTGAATAATGGAAACCCTGGTCTTGCCTGCGTTTCATTTAAAAAGTCAGAAGCCCTGGGCGACCGTATGGCTACCGATGAGCAGATCAGGCAATGCAATAAGAAATAACTTGATAGGCGTTTGAAGACTTACTTCATTAAGGCTTCGAAAAATTCTGGCTGGCATCATCAATAATCAAAACCCAATCTTTGCCTTCCTTGGGTGGAATAAAACTCATAACACCAGTGGCCGTTGTCGAGAAACCAGCTAATGTTTTGCCTGTGCGCGGATCGAACCAGCTAACCGATTTTGTGCTTCCGCTTAACTTACTCAAATCAACAGAAACAGGTTTATTCTCAGGCAGATAAACAAAGGCATATAAACCTTTTTCGTGGCGGGTTGCTACAATCAGATCGGTATAATTAACACCGCGATCACCGGCTATAAGCGATTGATCTTCCACCCGATCGAAGTAGGGACGAGAAAGCATAAGTCTTTTAAGATATTGCATCTGCGTAGCGGCTTCGGCTTTCATGGCCTTCTGCCAGCCAATCAACGTATCGCCAATGTTGATAGCCGGATTCAAATCCGTATTTAAAAACTGCCAGATCTGATGATGGCCGTAAGTAACTCCACTTCCTCCCGCAAAGACTGATCGGTAAATTCGCGCCCGCACATCGTAGGCGTTAAAGTATCCGCGCTCAGCTCTTGTCCACTTGCCATCCCACGGATTAACCGGATGATCTTCATAGCACGGTTCCATATCGAGCGTGGGCTTTTGAGGTTTCATTGAAAGATCGCGCGTTACCCAATCCCACACCTCTGTTTCACGGGCACCGTGTCCGGATTGAAATGCATTGAGATCCAACCAGCTATCAGTATGAAAATATGTACTGCTGGAAGTTCCGCCCATAGGGTGATACGTTATAAAAGCATCTTTACCCAAAACCGATTCAATGCCTTTTGCCATTGCGCGCCAGATGTCGCGATCATCAAACTCTTGTTCAACACCTTCAACTTTAAATTTATAAGTAGCGGGTCTATCGCCACCTAAAATCCAGATAATGTTCCAATTATTCTTGTAGCGTTTGGCTAAGGCGGCCCCATATACTTCAGCGTTAGCCTCATTAAAAGCAATCGGTCCATCGCCCCACATGTGGGCTACTTTATCGCCCCAGGTTGGCAACAAGCCTACGTACATGCCTTTGTAGGCAATACGGTTTATAATAAAATCGACATGATCCCAATAATCGTATTCGGTTTCGTTGGCCGGATTGGCGCCCGGTGTAACAGCCAATCGGGTAGGGTCTTCTTCAATTAATGGTAAGTCGCCATACCGGTTGGGTTGCCGCAAGCCATTCATTTCGGCAAGAGCCACGGCATGAATTACGTTATAGCCTTGTTGCTTGCGCAATTCCAGATACTCTTCTGCTTCTTCACGTGTAAGCCGGTGAAATAACTCCCAGGCTGTATCACCCAACCAGAAAAATGGTTTACCATCGGTGGTCATCAGGTAACGCTGATTAGGACTTACCCTGATTTGAGCGATGGAGAAGTTAAATGCCAACAGACCAAATAAAAGCAAACGCATGATTCGGTATTTTTGCCTGGTGCGGAATCTAAAGTTACAAATACTTGTTGACACCGCGACTGAAAAATGACGATTGATTACGAGGCCTTACGAAACAGATTAACCTTACCCTTGCCGGGAGAATTGGCGCACAACCTGATGCGGGCCGAACCGGTAGGAGCCATCAAACCAAAGTTTGAACATAAACTTCCACCACGACCTGGAAGCGTAATGATTTTGCTTTATGAAAATGGTAACGATGTTTTGTTTCCGTTAACCAAGCGACCGGATTATCTGGGTACCCATGGTGGACAAATCAGTTTACCGGGTGGCAAAGCCGAAGCTGGCGAAACATTAATTGAAACTGCTTTGCGCGAAACCGAAGAAGAGATAGGAATAAGGCCGCATGAGATAGAAGTGCTGGGTACGCTTTCTAATTTCTTTGTGATCCCGAGTAATTTTATTGTTACTCCGGTTGTTGGAATAATGCGTACGCCACCCATATTCACACCCGATCCCAAAGAGGTAGAGAAAGTTCTTCACGGTTCGGTTAACCGACTAATAGCAACTGAAGCCATTCTAACCAAAGAGATTTTAGCGGCAAGACTCTTTCCCATGCTAGCGCCTCACTTCGAAATTGAGCAAGAAGTAGTGTGGGGCGCTACCGCCATGATTCTGAACGAATTCAGAACAATCCTAAAAGAGTTGAACTAAACCGGTTAGCGCGAAGCTAGTTTCTGCTGAATGAAGCCGGTAAACCGATACTTCTTCAACGCTTCCGCAGAAAGATGTTTCGCACCCTGAATTTTACCAATGCAGTCTTTGCTTCCGCAGTGGCATTTAAATGGTCTGTCCATATCCCATTCTGCAGAAGGGTAGAAGAAGCTGAACTCTTCACCGGCAGCAATTGGTCTTACGGTAACCAGTTCCATCAGCGTGGTGTCGAAAAAGCAGTTGGGATTGCAACTGTGGTTGATGCATTCCAGACATTCCGGAAACAGTTCGATGTGAACATCATCGTTAATCTGCACCGTTAAGTAGTTTGGTTTTTCATAGGTGGCGCGGGCCATAAAACCAATTACTCCTTCGTTTGCTTCAAACGATTTTTTGGAAAACAACGATCGAAATCCGGTTACAGAATCCGTACGGATTTCAGCGACCTCGGTTAAATCGAGGTCAATGGTTTCAGTGAAACTCATGACTTGTAGTGGTTAGTGGTTGTAAACGAGTTCAAAAAAGTAAAAAATCAATATAAAGATATAGACAATACTATTAATGTCAAGTTTATGTAAAATTATTGTGATGATTCAAAAAGAAAAGAGCGCCTGTGTTTGGCGCTCTTTCCATGAGTAAACCCTTTATCATTTTCCGAATGACCAGCGTATTGGTGTCATGTTGCAACTGTATGGGCTTGTAGCAATTGTACTGGTGCCACGTATCAATTGTGGTGGTGTCTGGTAGCAATTGTGGTGGTGCTTGGTAGCATTAGTAGTGATCCTTAGTAGCAATGGTGCGGATGGTTGGTGGCAATGGTAGTGATGTTTAGTAGCAATTGAGGTGGCACTTGGTTGCACTGGTCGTGATGCCAAGTAGCAATTGTGGTGATGTTTGGTAGCATTAGTAGTGATGCAAGGTAGCAATTGGGTTGGTGTCTTATAGCAACAGTAGTGGTGTCGTGTAGCAATGATGGTGGAGTTAAGTGTCAATTGTGTTGGTGACCTGTAGCAATGCTGGTGTCTGGTAGCAATAGTTGTAGTAACATGTTGAATTCCTGGATGGCAAATTAATTCAGGTGCCCAATCTGGCAGAAGTATCGAGCGTAGCCTGAAAGTAGTTCCAGTCTTGATCCAGTCATGATCCAGTCTTCTTCCGTTGGCAGTTTGATCTGTTCAAAGACCAAATTAAATTTGATGTAAGCTTTTAGGGATTCATGTCAGGAGACGGGTTTCTTCCCAGTAGGTGAATAGTAGTTTAAATGATTGATGCAGAGGTATTCAGCCGTTGGTTCTTCAATTGGTGAGGAGGGAGGCATATGTGGAAAACCCCATTTTTATACGGGGAAAACCACGTATTAAATACGAGGTTTTCCCCATTGTGAAGACCGTGTTTTTAAACCAATTTTGGCAAAAAAGGTTTTTCCCTGAAAGATATCAGAAGATTGTTATCGGTTATCAAGAAGCACACACCTTAATACCAAGCCATTTCCATGCAATTCAAACTACGATTCATCCTGCTACTAATGTTTGGGGCAACCTCGCTATGCTTCGCGCAAAGTCCGCAGCTTTTCAGCGAAGTCAATGTGATCCCTCCGCCCCAAATTCCAGTTCCATTTTAAAGTATGTTGATTATCCAGTTAGCTATTTTAGTGGTACCCCAAACATCTCGTTTCCCTTTTTTACAGTTAAAACACAGCAGTTAGAGGTACCTGTTTCTTTAAGTTACCATGCTTCCGGATTAAAGGTTGAAGAGTATTCGTCTTGGGTGGGTGCAGGATGGACATTAAATGCCGGAGGTGTTGTAAGCCGGAATATTCGTGGTTTGCCCGATGAGCTTCTCGATGATAGAAAAGGGTTTTACCACAATCTTTCAGTCGTTTTGTCAAACGGGACTTTCAGCGGTTCTGCCTTGAATGATTGTTCCGTAACTAATGCGCTGCTTTCAGAAACACCAGTTAATACACCAGATTCAGTTGCGCGAGGCTTGCTGGATACAGAACCTGATCTTTATACACTTAGCGCGCCTGGCATCCAGGATAAGTTTCATATTTCCAAAACCGGAGGTTTGGTCCATTATCAGGCTAATGATCTTGCTTACACATCTTACCCTTTTAGTAATCCAACCCAGATACCAAATGGAGGCGGTGCGGCCTACCAGTGGGTGGTGATGGGTGAAAATGGCGTCAGTTATAAATTCAGTAGCGTTGAAAAAGTCACTACCAATTCCAATTGTGGTGGAGCAAAGTCACCATATGAATCACCATTGACCAGCCAAAACAGTTGGCAACTTGATGAGATGTCTATTGGTGACGAGTGGATCAGGTTCGAATATGTCGGAGAGATAATTTCATACCCCATGACTATTTCGGAATCCAAAACATTTAAAGTGTATGGCAATGGGGCACAACAAACAAACTCTACTTGCATCAACACAAACGTGGTTCAAGGGAAAAGACTGAGCCGCATTTACTCATCCAACGGCTATGAGGTATTGTTTAGCGTGCACACTTCCAACCTCAGAAATGACTTAAGCGGTTCTAAAAAGCTTGATAAGGTGACGATGAGATTCAACGGAATTTTTTTGTCAGCATATGAACTGACTCACTCCTATTTTGGCAGCAATGCCAAACTGAAGTTAGATAAGATTACCCAGATCAATGAGAATGGGGTTCCGCTCAATGCCGGGCAACAGTATGAGTATTTCAACAGTGCCTCCGTTCCAGCGCTGACTTCAAAAAGTCAAGACTACTGGGGTTATTTTAATGGTGTTACTCAAAGTTCTCTCATTCCGGTGTATAAGGATAATTTATTTCATTTTAATAAGATTTCCGCTGCAAATCGTTTGCCTTCCATAAATAACGCGCGTGTAGGGACACTTTCCAAAATAATCCACGCTACAGGTGGCAGGACAGAATTCGAATATGAACTTCATAATTATTATGATGCCGGAAAATTGCAAGACAACCTGTACCAGGCATCATCACAGAATCAAAATTTGGTTTCTACAAATTTTACCGTCAGCACGCAGTGCTCAGCTACCATTGAGACCGATCTCCTGACGGAAGGCCCGTTGTCATACACACGTTTTAAAAAGTGGAACGGTAGTTCTTATATGATTTACACACCCGCTTCTGCTGGAGCTTTTTCTAACCGTCTAACACTACCGGCCGGTCAATACAGGCTTGAAGCCTACAGTGAATCAACGCAGGATTTGAAATTTATTAAAGTTGAATTTGAACAGGTGGTTCCCGGCCACGTGGATGTGGGCGGGCTTCGCATTAAGAAAATCAAGCACATTGATCCACTCACATCCCAGTCTCTTGTCAGAGTCTTTGACTATACAGATGCGCCATCTGGAAATTCAAGTGGTAAGCTTTTCCGGGCACCACTGTTCGGTGGGAACCTTACTACCTATGCTTCCGGGCAATTGTCAACTCAACAAGGAGTGCCAGTTGCCTGCCTGAGTGATGCACTTACCTATTATCTCAATGTCAGTGCACAAAGTCAAATAGCTATGGTTATTTATAGTGGTACGCATATTGGCTATTCTAACATAAAAGAGACTGTGATGGACGCTGCGGAACTACAAACCAGTGGATTCACACGATATGAATTCATCAATGAGAAGGATAATTCTGTAAAAAGTTTTCCATTCACTCCAGACATTGATCTGGGTTACAAAAATGGCAAACCAATAAAGACAGAGGCGTTTAAGATACTCACATCTGGCAGTGCTGAATTGATTCAGGGCACCTACTACCAGTATGAGGAAATTTCTTTACCCGGTGGTATTACCGGTTTAAACTTCAAACAAAAAGCAACAGCATATTGCTATTCCTGTTCCGCTTCAAATTTTGGCAGCGGCTATTATGCCATTGTACCTAAGTGGCACAGGACATCTACGGAAAGGACACTGACCAAGGAAGGTTTGGCCGAAACAGAAGTGCTGAAAACTTACTACTATGATCTTGCGGGTAGTCATCATTACTACGTAAAGCAGGATATTTTGCAAAATACCGGTGAACTATACACAGAGGAACTAGAAAGACATTCACAGTTTCCCGCCTTGATTACCAAGGCTGAGACCTTTTTCAATACTCAAAAGATCTCGGGAACCAGAACAGCCTATACGCAGACACTTCCAAACTATTATGAAACCTGGAACCGGAAGACCTCAAGCTATGACCGCATTAATGATTATACATACAACTCCTGGAAGCTCACAAAAGAACAGAACTACAAGCCCAAAGCCGGTGAGCCAACAGTAAGAAGCTACTTGTGGGGCAATAATTCGCTTCCTGTAGCTGTCATTTCCAACGCCAATGCTGCTGATTGCAGCTATAATTCTTTTGAAGATGACGTTTCATCAATTTCCACAACGGCAAAAGCCGGTGCAAAGAGCCACGTGGGGACATTTCAGATAATTCTCCCAACAACGGGCAACTTTGTCGTTTCCTACTGGCAAAAAATTGGCAGCTCAGATTGGGTGTACGTTGAGCAACCAACCACAGTTAACCTCACCATTGGTTCAACTGGTAACCTCGTAGACGAGGTAAGGGTCTTTCCCAAAACTTGTAAAATGAAAACATTCGTGTATTGGCCAAATGGACTCATCCGGTCAATAAGTGATGAAAACGGCCGCATTAATTATTTTGACTTTGATCCTTATGGCCGCCTCACTCACATGTTGGACACGGAAATGAACATCACAAAGAAAATTCAGTATTTCTACAAGGTAAATTAACAGGCAGGAATCATGAGAAAAATCACGTTGACATTTATTGGCATTGCATTTCTGTTATGCTCAATCAAGCTATCTGCGCAGAGCATCGTTACTCAGACCTTGATATGGGAAACTTCTGAAATAAAAAATAAAGCAACCGGGGACCAGTTTGCGCTTGCATCCCAGATCATCACCACTGCCACTAACATTGAATGGATTCAAGGAGGCAACAAAAAAGTTTTTGTGATAGCTGATACCATCGGCACCTGGCAAGATATTCAACAAGACGGGCAAATGATTTTTGTGATCAAATCCGAATTTGAAAGTTCTATTACTTTCAGGCGCACCAACGGCACTGTTTCCATTGAATTCTCCTTTAAGAAAGGAGGAGTGGATGCTATGCCGGTAGAGTTTGCCATCAGCTCAGTTCACACTAAATCGAATCCCTGATGAAATCATTGTTAAAGACCATTATCATTTGCGCATTATTAGCAGGCAGCCTCGCTGTTAACGGTCAGTTCATTCAGGGACCCACCACCGTCAACCTGGGATCGACCCATACTTATACATTCACCAGCACCTACGTTTTGTTGACCCCCTCATGGACAATCCTGAAGGGTTCGGTCATATCTCAATCTCAGAATGGTCTGGTCTATTCAGTTGTGGTCAATTGGACAGCTTCTGGTACCGGCCGGGTAAGCTTGTACGAAGGCGATGGCGGAGGACACAACAATCTTGTTTCCCAGCGAAACATAACTGTGTCCACCTGCACTGCGCTGGCACCTACAGTTACCGGAGCAAGCCGGTGTGGTACCGGCACAGTCGTATTATCAGCTGCGGCCGGAAGTGGTGGAAGTAGTATCAGGTGGTATAGTGCATTGACGGGAGGATCACCTCTGGCAACTGCTACGTCCTATACCACTCCAAGTATTGCAGCTACCACCACCTATTATGTAACCACCTATAATTCATCTAATGGATGTGAGAGTACACCAAGGACTTCCATCGTTGCAACAATCAATCCGGTACCGGGCCAGCCAACACCATCCAACGGAACCCGATGTGGTATTGGCTCTGTTTCCCTTACAGCAACTCCTGGCGCAAATGCAAACAGTATCCGGTGGTATTCCGCCAGTACGGGTGGTACGCTATTAAACACTGGAACAAGTTATGCCACACCCAGTATTTCAACCACGACTACTTACTATGTTACCAGCTATAACACAACTTCCACCTGCGAAAGTGCCATGCCAAGACAAGCGATTACTGCAACGGTAACAATACCACCGGCTGTACCAGCCACAAGTGGGAGTCATCGTTTTGGGGTTGGGGTTCTGAACTTGAATGCAACAGGTGCTCCGGGCGGAGGAACTTACAAATGGTATAATCCAAGTGCCGCTTTATTAGCTAGCGGTGCTACCTACCAGACTCCATCCATATCATCCACGGTTAATAATTACCTCTATGTGGTGGCTGTAAATTCAAACGGCTGCGAAAGTGCGCCTACGTGGGTTAATCTTAACATTTATTCGCTCCCAGTAATCTCCACCTCCAATCCTACGGTAGTGATGGGAGCAAACGTCACGCTGGATGCTGGCTCTGGATATTCATCTTATACCTGGAAAGACATCAATAATGTTGTTAAAGGTTCATCACAGACATTCAGCACAAATGTGACCGGAGATTATACAGTAACCGTTACGCTGAATGGCGCAACAGGAATATCAAATCCGTTTCGTGTAAAAGCACAGTTTGAAAATCAAAATGTGAACTTCATTGTGACTGAAGATATGCTCGTGCCGGTGACAGCCGCAGCGACAATAGAAAATCTACCGGCAAACTCTAAGAGTCAAGTCGTACAGTACTTTGATGAACTCGGTCGTCCGTTGCAGACCGTTGCTACACAGTCGTCTCCGGCAGGCAAAGACTTTGTTCAGCCAGTGGTGTACGATGCCTTTGGTCGGGAACACCGCAAGTACCTTCCTGTATCCACACCCTTAAAAAATGGCTTGCTTGTCTCTGGAATCATTGATGCAAATGGCTCATTCGCAGGCCCGGCCTTAAATTTCTATAACAACGGTAACGGTGACAAAATAGCCGATGATACGAGTCCGTTTGCCGAAACAATTTTTGAACGGAGTCAACGCGCCAGGCCCATCAAGCAAGGTGCCGTTGGAACCGCGTGGCAACCGGATGGTACCCTGGATCTTTCTTCTGTCGACCGTACCATAAAATTTGAATACGGCCTCAACACCACAAGTGATTATGTTCTGAAGTGGACATACAGTGTGCCTACCGCAACACTAAAAATGGGGTTGGTTAATGCGGGTACAGCCACGTCTCCAATATATTTTCCGGCCAATCAACTTTTCAAGAAGGTTTCGCAGGATGAGCAGCATAATAAGATTATTGAGTTTAGCGATAAAAGCGGAAGAGTAATACTCAAAAAAGTTCAGGCGAATGCTACCACCTATGCGCAAACCTACTATATCTATGACATTTTCGGTAACCTTGTTTATGTCTTGCCACCAGAGGCAGTCGCTCGACTTACAACGGAGTACTTTCAAACCGGAGCAACTGATTCTTCCAAAGATGCTTTCCTGAAAAATTGGAGCTTTCGATACAAGTATGATGGTTTGAATCGCCTTGTGATCAAACAAGTTCCCGGAGCTGAAATGGTTTACATGGTTTACGACAAAATGGATCGGCTCGTCTTGACCCAGGATGGCAATCAACGGTTGCTCAATAAGTGGATGTTTACAAAATACGATGTTTACAACAGGCCGGTAATAAGCGGGCTTTACACCCATGGCTCAACTTTGGACGAAGCTCAAATGGATCTTTTAATTAGTACTACTAATTTTTACGAAGCGTTTGATGTCAATTCAACCAATCATGCGTACACCAATAGTGTGTTTCCAACTGTCAATCTGGAAGTACTGACCGTAATGTATTACGATGACTACTTATTCTTGCCGCTCATCAACAACACTGAGTTTAACTACAAGGACAATGAGTTTTCTGGGTTCACAAGCCCTGCTAAAATGGAATATGTACGCGGTCTGCAGACCGCGATGAAAACCAATGTTCTCGGAACAGCCAGTTATTTATGGTCAGTAACCTACTATGACAAAAATTATAGGGCTTTGCAGACTGTTACCCAAAACCAAAGGCCGGGCGGTTTTGACCGCTCCACTAACAATTATGATTTCGTTCGTCTGCTAAAGACAAAAAGCAAGCATTACAACGGCACAACAACATCTGAAATCTTGCGCGAATTTGACTACGACCAAGGCTCGCGGCTAACCAAAGTCTGGCACCAGTTTGGTGCAGAACAAAAAGTGTTGCTGGTTGAAAACGAATACAACGAAGTCGGGCAACTCGTTAAAAAGAAACAACACTCGCGCAATAACGGAACTACGTTTGCACAGCATACTGACTACCGCTACAACATCCGCGGGTGGCTGGAGAAAGTAAATGATCCAGAGGCACCAGAAGCCAATGATCTGTTCAGCATGCAACTCAACTACAACACCCCTACGGCCAATGGCGGTGCCGCGCAGTTCAACGGCAACATCAGCGAAATCCGTTGGAGCAGCGCAGGTATGGATAAACAATCTTATGGCTATAACTATGATGCGATGAATCGCCTGAAGGAAGCCAATTACTTCAATGCCATTAAACCTTTGGAAAATGGTCGTTACAATGAAAAACTTATCGGCCCGGGTAACACTTCCGGTTATGACCTGAATGGAAATATTCTTTACCTCTCCCGAAACGGTAAACGCGCGGCAACCCCGCAAGGCACATTTGATGATCTTGCCTACAAATACGTGGGCAACCAGTTAAAGATTGTGAATGATGCCATTGCTGACCATGTGAATGAAGAAGGCTTTAAAGAATTAACCGAAAAGACCTTTAATGTAAACAATACTGATGCCCAGAACGAATATGCCTATGACAAAAACGGCAACATGATCAAAGATGATAACAAAGGTATTACAGCGATCACCTACAATCATCTTAACCTACCCCAACAGGTTAACAAAGGAGCAACGGATTATGTAGTGTATACCTACGATGCCACAGGGCGCAAACTTAAGCAGCAGGTGTTTGGCAGTACCCCTAAAACAACCGAGTACCTCGGGGAGTTTATTTATGAAAACAATGTGCTGCAATATGTAGCCCATGAAGAAGGCCGAATTGTGGCCGACAATAGTCCCGGAGCGCCACGCCCATGGGAGTATCAGTACCATTTGAAGGATCACCTGGGGAATGTGCGCGTAGGCTTTAGTGAAAAAACCACCACCACCATCAACAGTGCCACACTAGAAAATGCAACACAAACAACCGAGCAAGCCACATTCAGAAACTACGGCAACCGCAGTGCGCTCAGTCTCTTTAATAAAACACCGGGCGGCACATATTCGCAAGTATTGAATGGCGGCAACAACAATCAGATAGGCCTTGCCAAAAGCTTTGCTGTAAACCCAGGCGATGTGTTTGACCTGGAAGTGTATGGCAAGTATGAACAACCTACCGCCACAGGCAATAACCTGAATACCTTGTTCTCCGCATTGGTGTCTGCGTTTACGTTAAATCCAACCGGTGGTCCGGGGCTGGAAGGGCAACAGGCACACACGGCCTTCAATTCGTTATTTGGTGGTGGCCCAGCCATTACTACAGGCGAGTGGGAAGATGACAACGCACCCAAAGCCTATTTGAATTATATTCTGTTCGATCAGAATTTTGCGTTGGTAGATATGGGTTGGGATCAAATCAGTTACTCCGCTAAACAAGTAGGCGTTTCCCCAGTGGTGGCGCATGATTTAATGAGTCTGCATGTAAAGGTAAAACAGCAAGGGTATTTGTATATTTATCTGAGCAATGAGAACCCCACCATGAGCAACGTGTACTTTGATGATTTTGTAATCAAGCGCAGCACAGCCGTAGAACAAGTAGCCAACTATTATGCTTTTGGTTTAGCACAAAACTCAAATGGATTTGAACGGCAGGGTGGAGTAAAGAATCCGTTGTTGTACAATGGTAAAGAGTTACAGGATGAATTGAATTTAGGTTGGTTGGATTATGGGGCCAGGATGTATATGCCGGAGATTGGAACGTGGGGGGGTATTGATCCACTAGCAGCCAAATTCCATTCGAGCTCTCCTTATTCATACGCATTTAATTCCCCGATAGTAGCTTTAGATCCAGATGGAAGAGAGGGGACAATATATATTCAGGTCTTCTTAGACAAAAAAGGTAAGCCGGTTTTAGATAAGAAATTCATTGATGCAGCCGTTAAAGGACTAAACCAACTATTCAAGTCTAAAAATATTGATCTAAAAGTAGAGGCCCATTTCGGAAACAAAATAATGAGCAAAAATGAATTTTATGGAAGGAGTGGTGCGCATCAGTCCGATTCCTATTCAATTATTGGAGGGCAATCCAATTTAACCGCAATCGCGAAAGAAGCGAACGAAAAAGGCTGGGAACAAATCCATGGTAATGATGATGGTTTTAACTCGATCCAGGGTATCTCTTCAAAGAATGATTACTTTTCTTTAATTAACGCAGATTTAATGACAAAGAATGTCGATGCAATCGATCCCGAGTCAAAAACGGTGCAATCAGAAGACTACTTAAGTCCTACCGAGAAAATCATGAATATAATACAACATGAAACTGGGCACCCGAAGTTTAAATCTTATCCAAAAATGATCGGGGTACATGTGCCCAACACAATCATGCAAAAACTACCAATGAGAAATTCGACATATGACGGTTGGATGCTTGACAGGCTGAAATCAATTCATGGACTAGTTGACAAAACAAAACCGAGTTCTAAACAATAAATCTCCTCAGATGAGAAATTTTTTATTATTCTTAGCGTGTTGCGTGATGATTCAATGTAAAAATGAAAAAGATTCTAACCTGATCTTGAAAAATTTCAATGCTTTAGCTACTGCTTCACTCCAATCTATGGATTTTCATAAGATTGGCTTGAGAAAAGAACGCGAAGTATGTATCTTAAAAAAAACCGTAATGTTAAGGTTAGATTCGGTTTCGGGTCCTGAGATTATTTCGCTCTATCCCTTCAGTATGAAACGTTTCTATATTGATGAAATCAATCTACACTTTTCAATTTTTTCAGATAAAAAAAACAAGTTCCACTTCGTATCTCAGCCGATACTAAAGTATTTTGAAGAAGATTGTGGTTACAAATATTATTTTGCAACCAATGGTGACTCATGCCGCTTACGGGAGAAGTCAAAAATCATTAAACTGAATGTGGACGAAATATTGAAAGTATTGGTTGATGATTGCCCAGAGTTCGCCAACTTTCAACAATCAGATAAGATTGGCCAAATCTTTATATACAATAAATTAGTTTCTTCATTGTATGATCCATATCTACAACGGCCAATTGCGTTAGCAAGTTTTGCTGAATACCTTCAGACGTATCGTGATTTGGAGCAGATTGATACGCTTTCTTATCGCTATTTATCTAGTTCAATTGAAAATGATTTTCATACTAAAAAATTTAGTGTTTTTATTATTGAAAACTTAGGCTTTATATTTTTAGACTTTAAATTCGATGGATTAAGGAATTTTCAAATGGGATTTTTACCATTTCCTTCCAAAAAGCGAATCTATTATAATGGAGCACCATCATCACATATTGACTGTGAATCGTAGGTTCAGAGGTAGTATTTTAGTAACTGAATATGAATGATTGGGATTTCTCCTAGGTTGACGTTGGTCAAATTCAAACGCAGTGCCCCTAAGTTGATGTCGGTCAAATTTTAGTTATTGCTGGTCGCCTGACCAGCAATCTTAATCTTAATCTTAATTTATTAATTCAATATCAAAAACGGGTTGTCTCGTCCTAAAATAATTTTACGGTTTTTAGTGATAATCCTGTAATAGGTTTACAATGGTAAATACTTCTTTTCTCCGTATCTTTTCACTGTGAAACAACTCTTTTTTTTGCTGGTGTTTCTAATAACCTGTTCGGCACAAGCCCAGCAAGTGGATAGCTTGTTTAATAAACTAAATCCAGACAGTTTATTCAGGCTCAAACCAGATACTTTACTCACCAACAAAATAAAAAAAGCAGATTCTGTTGCCCTTGCCTTTCAATCCAAAGCCGATAGCATTCAACTGGGGTATCAAAAACAAATCAATAACCTTAACGCTACCCGCAATAAGCTGCAGCAGAAAATCGATAGCCTCAATAACCTGAAAGTACCTACGCAGAAACTTACTAAGCAATTGGATAGCTTAAACCAATTGCAAACGCAAAAGCTAAATGAGGTTAATACTAAAGTCAACAATCTAAAAACCAAAGCGACTAAGTCTTTAGATGAAATTAACCTGCCCCAGGAATTGCAAGGGCCGGTTAACAATCTCAAACAGTCTATCAACGGGTTTGCTTTGCCGGGAACCAGCCCAAATAATTTAGCGATCGGCAATCTTGATTTGCCCAACCTTACCAACACCCAACTTCCAACCTTAACGGATCAGATTAAGCTTGATCCTAGCCTTAAAAACTTTTCCAGCGAACTCAGTCAACTCAATGGTTTCGGTAACAACCTCGGTACCTATGCCGAAGATGTGAAACAACTTACGCAAGACAACCTCAATGAAGTCAAGAGTGTAGATAAGCTTATCGAGAATAAAGTAGCCGGTATAGAAGGCATGGAGCAATTGCAGGAAGGAAAAGCGTTAATGGAAAAAGCGAAGCCAGATTCCGCAGCATTGGCCAACATGGCTAAAGAAGTGGTGCAGGAACAAATCCTCAATGCAGCACAGGATCACTTTGCAGGCAAAGAAGCCGTATTGCAACAGGCAATGGATAAAATGAGTAAACTCAAAAACAGATACTCGGAAGTAAAGAGTCTGGCTGAGTTACCCAAACGATTACCCAATCCCTTAAAGGGCAAACCATTTATTGAACGGTTGGTTCCAGGCATCTCCTTTCAGATTCAGAAGTCGCAATACTTTCTGTTGGATGTAAATCCATCATTACAATACAAAATCAGGCCGCGTCTTTCTGCAGGAATAGGATGGAATGAACGCTTGCCGTTTGATGGATTAAAAATCACTGCTGACAATGAACGCATTTATGGTCCACGGGCTATCGTACAATTCCGGTGGACTAAAGGAATCATCTTTACGCTACAACCGGAAGTGATGAACACTACTATTCCACCACAGCTTGCCAGTCATTTGGGTTTTGATCCCACATATCGTAAATGGATCACCAGTATTTTCGCAGGCATCAAGAAAGAGTTCACCGTGTATAAATCGGTGAAGGGGTACAGTGAATTGTTGTACAACTTCCGCGATAAGGATGGCATGAGTCCCTATGGCGATAAAGCCAGTGTACGATTCGGGTTTGAGTTTCCGATGAAGAAGAAACATAAGCCCTCCATTTAAGACACCAGAATGCAAGCTAGGAAAGAACACCAGAATGGCGCGGAGGTTATGGCTTACACGAGTTTACGCTACTAATGTCAAGTTTGTGAAAAATTATGGCAAGGACCCAAAAAGAGAAGAGCGCCAGTGATTGGCGCTCTTCTTTACTGTAAGTAACAGTATGCTTACTTCTTTTTCTTCGCCACCTTTTTAACCGACTTCTTTGCTGACTTAACTTTCTTAACCGCTTTCTTCGCAGCCTTCTTCACTACCTTTTTGGTTACTTTCTTAACAGTCTTCTTCGCAGCCTTCTTAACTACTTTTTTGGCGGCCTTCTTAGGTGTGGCTTTCTTAGTAGCCTTCTTCACTACCTTTTTGGCTGCTTTCTTGGCAGAAGCTTTTTTAGCGGCTGGTTTCGAAGCTGCTTTCTTTGGTGTTGTTTTCTTTGCAGCACTTACAGCTTTAGCAGCACCCATTGCATTTAAAGCTGAGCCAGCTTTAAACCAGGCAATCTGGTTAGCATTATAAGTATGGTTAACTGTTATTGATTCACTGGTTCCATCGCTGTGTTTAATCACCAATGTAAGTGGCTTATCTGGGCTAAAGGTGGTTAGTCCAACAATATCGAACGTATCGTCTTCTTTAATCTTGTTATAATCTTCTTTATTGGCAAATGTTAACCCCAGCATACCTTGCTTCTTCAGGTTGGTTTCGTGGATGCGGGCAAAAGATTTAACCAGAATAGCGCGCACACCTAAATGACGAGGTTCCATAGCGGCATGTTCGCGCGATGAACCTTCACCATAGTTTTCATCGCCCACTACAATTGAGCCAAGGCCTTGTGCTTTATAGGCTCGCTGTACTTTCGGTACTTCATCGTAAGCTCCGGTTAAACCGTTCTTCACGCTGTTAATCTGTTCGTTATAGAAGTTGGTTGCACCAATCAACAGGTTGTTTGAAATGTTATCCAAATGCCCGCGGTACTTTAACCATTTACCAGCCATCGAAATATGATCGGTAGTACACTTGCCTTTTGCTTTAATCAATAAACGTAAACCTTTAAGGTCGGTGCCTTCCCATGGTTTAAAAGGAGCCAGCAATTGTAAACGATCAGAAGTAGGGCTTACCTTAACCGTTACGCCACTGCCATCTTTTGCAGGAGCTTGATAGCCTGGGTCTTTTACATCAAATCCTTTTTTAGGTAGTTCATCGCCTGTAGGCGGATCAAGTTTTACTTGTTGTCCTTGTTCGTTTGTCAACGTATCGGTAAGCGGGTTAAAGCCCAGATCACCGGCAATGGCAAGAGCTGTAACCAACTCTGGCGATCCTACAAAAGCAAACGTATTTGGGTTGCCATCGTTACGCGATTGGAAGTTACGATTGAATGAATGGACAATGGTATTTTTCTCTTTACGATCGGCACCTACGCGACTCCACATACCAATACAAGGGCCACAAGCATTGGCAAATACCTTTGCACCAATCTTGTTAAAAGTATCTATAAAACCATCACGCTCAATGGTATAACGAACTTGCTCTGAACCTGGAGTTATAGTGAAAACCGCTTTCGTCTTCAGTCCTTTTTCTGCCACTTGTTTAGCCAGACTGGCTGCACGGGCAATATCCTCGTATGAAGAGTTGGTACAAGAACCGATCAAACCTACTTCCACTTTAAGTGGCCAACCGTTCTTTTCTGCTTCCGATTTTAGTTTGGAAATAGGAGTTGCCAGATCGGGCGTGAAAGGTCCGTTCAGGTGTGGCTCCAGTTCTGAAAGATTAATCTCAATTACCTGATCGAAGTACTTTTCAGGATTAGCATAAACTTCCGGATCGGCAGTTAAATGTTCTCTGATTCCATCGGCTAGCTTAGCTACTTCTTCGCGACCGGTGGAGATCAGGTATCGCGCCATGGAATCATCGTACCCAAAGGTTGAGGTAGTGGCTCCAATCTCGGCACCCATGTTACAGATAGTACCTTTACCGGTACAACTCATGGAAGTAGCACCCTCACCAAAATATTCTACAATGGCACCGGTTCCACCTTTTACGGTAAGAATACCAGCTACTTTTAAGATCACATCTTTCGCAGAAGTCCAGCCGCTAAGTTTACCGGTTAACTTCACACCAATCAGTTTCGGGAATTTAAGTTCCCACGCCATGCCCGCCATTACATCTACAGCATCGGCACCACCCACGCCTATGGCCACCATACCCAAACCACCAGCATTTACGGTGTGCGAGTCGGTACCAATCATCATTCCGCCAGGGAAGGCATAGTTTTCTAAAACCACCTGGTGAATAATTCCAGCTCCCGGTCTCCAGAAACCAATTCCATATTTATTAGAAACAGACGAAAGGAAGTCGAACACTTCTTTGCTCTCGCTATTGGCTGTACTTAAATCATCTTTAGCACCCACTTTGGCTACGATCAGGTGATCGCAATGCACCGTTGAGGGCACGGCTACTTTTGGCCTTCCGGCCGACATGAATTGCAGCAATGCCATTTGCGCGGTAGCATCTTGCATGGCCACACGATCTGGCGCAAAATCTACATACGATGTTCCCCGCCAGAAGTTCTGAAGCTTCTGGTCAGTGTGAAGGTGCGCATAAAGAATTTTTTCTGAAAGCGTAAGGGGCTTACCCACCACTGTACGTGCTTTCGCAATACGGCCCGGCATGGCTGCATACAAGGCCTTGATCATGTCTAAATCGAATACCATAAATCGTGTTAGTTTACGAGGCTCTAAAGTACTAAATAATGGTGAATTCCTATTCTTAGTCTTGAGTGATTAGTAGTTAGTCCTTAGTTTTAGTAAGGAGTCGATTTAGTACTTACAACTAAGTACTAATGACTCAGGACTAACTACTAATGACTCAAGACTCCCGACTATTTACTATTAATATAGTTGAGGAATTCGCGCCTGGTATTTTCTTCTTCAAACTTTCCGCCAAAGAAGGCGGTTCCGGTTTTACTGTTGGTATCGCCCACGCCACGTGATGCTACGCACATGTGGTTGGCATCCATTACCACAGCCACGCTTTCGGTGCCGAGAATGCGTTGGAGTTCTTTGCCAATTTGTACTGTTAATCGCTCTTGAACCTGTGGTCGTTTAGCAAAGTATTGTACAATGCGGTTGATCTTGGAGAGGCCAATTACTTTGCCATTTGAAAAGTAGCCCACGTGGGCTTTACCATAAATGGGAACAAAGTGATGCTCGCAATGGCTGTAAAAGGTAATGTCCTTTTCAACCAGCATCTGATCGTACTTGTATTTGTTTTCGAATAGTCTTGCCTGTGGTTTGTTCTTTGGATTCAGGCCGCTGAAAACTTCTTTCACATACATTTTAGCAACCCTGCGCGGAGTACCTTTAAGGCTATCGTCATTCAGGTCGAGGCCCAGTATTTCCATGATCTCGCGAAAGCGTTTTTCAATCTGCTCTACTTTTTCGTCATCGCTTACCGCGAAGGCGTCTTCCCGCAAAGGTGTGTTCCAGGAGGTTAGGATGTGTTCTTCGTCCTGATCGTCAAGCGGATTAATCGGCTGGATATTCAACGAAATTTCTTTCTGTCTCATACAGTTTAACTTTTAGGTCGTACTGGTTATCAATGTGCTGCCTCAGTATCCGCCAGATAACTACGGCAATGTTTTCAGCCGTAGGATTCAGGTTTTTAAAATAAGCAGTATCTAAATTAAGGTTTTTATGATCGAATTTTTTTACCACGTGTTCCTGAATCAGATCGCTTAAAACTTTCATATCGAATACGTACCCGGTTTCAGGATCGGGGGTACCAATCAGTTTTACTTCAAGTTCATAATTATGCCCGTGGTAGTTGGGGTTGTTACATTTTCCAAACACGGCATTGTTCTTTTCATCGGACCAGGCCGGATTGAACAACCGATGGGCAGCATTAAAATGCTCTTTACGATAAACGGCTATCTTCATCAATACAAGTAAAACCCGCAGATGGGTAAATGGTTCAGATCGGACTTAAATTTTACCAGAATATCTTAGAATGTGCTGATGGAGCGGTCGTGATAATCAAAAACGGGTACGGTAGTGCCCAGCAATACTTCGTGGGTAAGGAAGCGAGCGCCTACAGAGTTGCCCGTAGGTAGTTCAAATATGTAGCCCAGCCTGATGTTGTTACCCAACTTGGCTTGCAACTGAATACCATAAGTCGCAAAGTTGCGGGTAAAAATTCCGGCTGTAATTTTCTCATTGAAGTTGAAGTTGAAATTAAGATCTACCGAAACAGGCGAGCCGCCCACTGCGCGTACTAAAGTGGAAGGTTTCAACCGGATGTTTTCATTCAGAAAAAATACATACGAACCAAAGAAATAGAAGTGCTGTTTGTATAATTCGAAATCCTGAACCGAACCTGAAGACGATACTGAAATTTTTGTAGAAAGAAGTCTTGGAACAGACGCCCCTAATAAAAATTTATCACTTTTTAAGATCACTCCGGCACCAAGATTTGGTTTAGTTATGTTCTCGTTTTGCGTGAAAGCCGGATCGCCAGGGTCGGCAGGATTAATTCGATTGCGATCAAGTACGTTGTCTCTGTAATTCACAAAACCTCCTTGCATTCCAAAACTGAATGTCTTGCTGTCATCGAGTTTAAGCTTATAAGAAAAGGCAGCTTGTAGTTCTGTGTTGGTTGTAACTCCAATCTTATCGGTTGTGAACATTAAGCCAGCACCCACCTTATTATCTACAAGTGAAACGTGAGCATTGGCATTGTAGGTTACCGGATTTCCTTCAAAGCCGCCCCATTGATTTCGATAGGTAACATTGGCATTGAAATTATCATTAAGACCCGCATAAGCAGGGTTGAGGAGGATCGGGTTATTGATGTATTGCGCATACAGCGGATCTTGCTGGGCCATGGCCGGTGAGCAAAAAGCCGTAACCAGTAAAAAAGCGGTAAAGTATTTCATGCGCGCGGGGTTAATGTGCATATCAAGACATTAAATTAGCAAAATTGTTCTATTTCACATTAAGGTAAGAGCAGGTTTTTGACTCGCTCACAAAAGGCACATGGAAAACGTTAGTCTGATTATCATTTTGCTGTCGATTGTAACTGCATTGGCCCAGATTACAGACCGGATTCGGATTCCATACCCGATTTTACTTGTGCTGGTAGGCATTGCCATTGGCATAGTGCCGGGGCTGCCCCATGTGAATCTTAATCCCGATGTTGTTTTCCTCATCTTTCTGCCACCCGTATTGTATGCGGCTGCCTGGTATACTTCATGGCCCGACTTTAAAGAATCTATAAGACCAATTTCATTGCTGGCGATAGGTTGTGTACTGTTTACCACAGTGCTTGTTGCCATGGCAGCACATTATTTAATTCCCGACTTTGGCTGGCCTGAGTCGTTTGTGTTAGGCGCTATTGTTTCACCACCCGATGCGGTAGCTGCAACTGCCGCTACCAAAGGGTTAAAACTTCCTAAACGGATTGTTACCATTCTTGAAGGTGAGAGTTTGGTAAATGATGCTACTGGTTTGATTGCTTACCGTTATGCCATTGCGGCCACAGCCTCTGGTTCATTTATCTTTTGGCTTGCCGGAATAAATTTTTTCTATGTGGCCGGGCTGGGAATTGTGCTGGGTTTGGCAACTGGCTATTTGTTTTACTGGATTCATAAAATTACACCTAACAATGCCACAACCGATACCGTGTTTACCTTGTTGGCGCCTTATGCATCTTATCTGCTGGCTGAAGAGTTTCATGCTTCCGGAGTTTTAGCTGTAGTTACTGCAGGTTTGTTTATGAGTCCGCGTTCGTCCGAAGTATTTTCCAATCGCACCCGCATTCAGGCAACAGCCGTATGGGATACTATGATTTTTATTCTTAACGGAGTAATCTTTATTTTCATTGGGCTTCAGCTTCCAATGATTATGGAAAATCTGGGAAGTTATTCTACTGCTACGCTACTTGGTTATGGTTCTATTGTAAGTATTGTCACCATCATCGCCCGTATTATCTGGGTATTTCCAGGCGCATATCTGCCCCGATGGTTTAGCAGATCGGTTCGCGAAAGTGAGCCGGATATCAATGTACGCAGTGTTTCTGTCATTGGCTGGTCAGGCATGCGGGGTATTGTTTCGCTGGCAGCGGCTTTGGCTTTACCGATAATGATTTCAGAGACGGAGCCCTTTCCTAATCGCGACCTGATTATATTTTTAACCTTCTGCGCCATTTTTGCCACACTTGTGCTGCAAGGCATGACGTTGCGCAAGTTGATTAAGTGGCTGGGTATTAAAGCCGATGATGGCCACGTGCAGGAAGAAGAACGCGCACGACTAAAAGTTGCTGCGCAGGTAATTGAACACATTGAAGAGCGCTACACACTGGGCTTAAGCGATGCAGTGCTGAATCAGATTAAAACCAAATATGAAATCCGGATACAGCGGATTCGAAAAGATCAATCGGAAGAGAAACTTACCCGCCAACAGATTGAAGAGTTTACCCGCATTCAGCTTGCGCTGATCCGCCACGAGCGCGATTTTGTTTTGGGGTTGCGTAAAGCAGGACAAATAAAAGATGAAGTGCTGCGCAAGATAGAATACGAACTTGATCTGGAAGAAGCCCGGCTTGAGTTGGAGCTTCAGACATCAGAATAATAAAAGGCGTCTGACCGATGTTTGCTAATGCTATAAATCGGTCTGACGCCTGGTACAAATTAGGTGATTCTATTTACAACTTACGCAACCAGATATTTCTGAACTGGGTTTTATTACCATGATCCTGCAAAGAGATTACGTCTTCACCATGAGCTTCCGGATAATGATGTAAACCAATGTACAAAGTAAGGCCATTGATGGTTGTATTGTTCTGAACTACTACACCGTTGTGCAATACGGTAATACGAGCCGGGTAATCTAATGAACCATCAGGCTTATAACGAGGCGCGGTATAAATTACATCATACGAGTTCCATTCCAGCGGGCCGCGCATAGCGTTTACTAATGGTGCATGGTCTTTGTAAATACTGGCAGCTTGTCCGTTGCGGTAGGTTCTGTTATTGTACGAATCCAGAATTTGTAATTCATAACGGTTCTGTAAAAACACACCGCTGTTTCCGCGGCCCTGACCTTCACTCTCTACCACATCAGGCGCACTGAATTCAATGTGAAGCTGGCAATCGCCAAACTTCATTTTGGTTTGTATGCCACCCGAGCCGGGTACTACTTCCATGTGGTCGTTGTTTACAATCTTCCACGGTGCAGGCTTAGTCGCATCTTTCTGACTTACCCATTGATCAAGATTTTTTCCATTAAACAGAATAATAGCATCCGATGGCGCGTCACCTAAAAGTTTAGCAGGTGTAATCACCTTCACTTCTGGTTCCCAGATTTCCGTCATATCGGGCTTCATGGGCGCGGGTGATACCTCTGGTGGTTTGCTGCTGTATTGAGCGGTTGCTACAAAAGCAGAACTGCAAAGTAAAAGTGCAGATAGCGTTAATTTGGTATTCATAACAATTGGTTTTAGTCGTGCGATAATTCAAACTTATCAGAAATCCTGAATTTTTGTAGCACCGTTCACCAAAATCAGGCCAACAAAAAAGGCCCGAAGGCCTTCTATAATCTTAATGGCTGATCTGCTTAGCAGAATTCATCAAAAACTTCCACTAAGTGTTCGCCAATCATTTGGGCATTGCGGCCTTCAATGTGATGGCGTTCTACAAAGTGAACCAGTTCGCCATCTCTGAACAACGCAATAGCTGGCGATGATGGTGGATAGGGTAGTGTGTATTCACGAGCTTTAGCAACCGCTTCTTTATCCACACCGGCAAACACGGTAGTTAAGTGATTCGGTTTTTTGGCTGAGTTTTGCAGTGCCCATTTAATACCGGGACGAGCGGCACCGGCAGCGCAGCCACATACCGAATTAATTACCAACAAGGTAGTGCCTTTCTGATCTTTTAATTCCTGATCAACTTCGGCAACAGTTTTTAATTCTTTAAAGCCAGCCACGGTCAAATCCTGGCGCATGGGGGCAACAAGTGGTTCGGGATACATATTGATTTAAGATTTAAGATTTAGAATTTAAGATTTAAGATTATTCCTACTACTATTGATAAAACGTCTAATGCAATGCTTGTCAAGACCCGAAATTTTAAATCCGAAATCCTGAATTTCATATTTACATAAAACCAAGTTCTAATTTAGCGGCTTCGCTCATCATATCCTGCGAGTAGGGCGGATCGAACGTAAGTTCAACTTTCACACTGCTTACTCCGGGTATCTCTTTCACTTTTTGCTCCACTTCACCTGGTATTACCTCTGCCGATGGACAGGAAGGTGAGGTAAGCGTCATTTGGATATACACGTTGTTAACCGGAAACACATTGATCTCGTAGATCAGTCCCAACTCATACACATCTACAGGAATCTCCGGATCGTAAACTGTTTTGATGGCTGCAATTACCTTGTCGCGCAAATCGCCTTGCGGGATTTCGGTTACAGGTTCAGTATGTTGTGTTTGTTCGCTCACTTCGCAAGTTCTGTTTGAGTTTTAAAGGCCAACGCATAAAGCTTCATTTGCTTAATCATGGCCGCAAAGCCATTAGAACGTTGTGTACCAATGAATCGTTCCATGCCAATTTTGCTCATAAAGTAAAGATCGGCATTCAGAATGTCTTCTGGTTTTTGAGTGTTAAAAATCCGAACCAGTAAACTTACCAACCCTTTGGTAATGGCGGTATTACTATCGGCTTCAAAAACAATTCCACCGTTTTCTAATCGTGCTGTTAGCCAAACTTTCGATTGGCAACCCTTCACCACGTTATCTTCTGTTTTGTCATTTTCATTCATGGCCGGGAGTTTCTGACCGAGTTCCATAATGTAGAATACAGTCATTTCCATGTCTCCGTCAAGCAGAGAAAATTCGCTAATGATTTCGTCCTGGGCCTGAGCTATCGACATTACTTCAGGAATTTAATTATGCGTTCGACACCCTCAACCAACTGATCAATCTCGGCTTTAGTGTTATAAACCGAGAAAGAAGCCCGCACCGTTCCTTCAATGCCAAAGCGATCCATTAAAGGTTGTGTGCAATGATGCCCCGTGCGCACAGCTATGCCCCGCGTATCTAACATCTGGCCAATATCAAAATGATGAATGCCTTCAATCACAAACGACTGTACACTTACTTTTTCTTTTGCAGTTCCAATTAGTCTGACGCCTTTTGTAGCTGCTAATTTATCAGCCGCATAAACAAGTAACTCATGTTCATGGGCAGCAATGGCATCTTTACCTAAATTATTGATAAAGTTTATGGCTTCGTTTAAGGCAATCACATCGCCAATGTTGGGTGTGCCCGCTTCAAACTTGTAGGGCAGATCGTTATAAGTTGTTTTGGCGAACGTTACATCTTTAATCATTTCGCCACCACCCATATAAGGCGGCATTTTTTCAAGTAATTCTTTTTTACCGTACAAAATACCAGTGCCTGTTGGGCCATACATCTTATGCGATGAGATGCAATAGAAATCGCAATCCAGCTCTTGCACATCAATGTGTACATGAGCGGATGCCTGTGCACCATCAATCAACACCACAGCACCTACCTGATGCGCGAGTGAAATGATTTCTTTAACAGGATTAATGGTTCCTAAACTGTTTGAGGCATGGTTAACCGCAACAACTTTTGTTTTGTTTGAAAGTAATTTCCGATACGCGTCCAGCTCAAGTTCACCCACTGCCGTTACCGGGATAACCTTAAGAACTGATTTGCGCTCTTCGCAAATCATTTGCCACGGCACAATGTTGGAGTGATGCTCCAGTCCGGAAACGATCACTTCATCGCCCGCATTCAAAAACGCACGACCATACGATGACGCCACAAGATTAATACTCTCGGTTACACCTCTGGTGAAAATGATTTCTTCTGTATGTTTAGCGTTAATAAACGCTTGCATGGCATGACGCGTAATCTCATACGCTTTGGTGGCCCGCTCGGCCAGCGTGTGAATGCCGCGATGAATATTGGCATTATCATGTTCATAATAATGCGTGAGCGCATCAATAACCTGCTTGGGTTTTTGATTAGTAGCAGCGTTGTCGAAATAAACCAACGGCTTACCATTTACCAATTGATGCAGCACCGGAAACTGGGCCCGGATTTTTTCAACATCAATAGGAGCGGTAAGCGTACTCATGGTTAAAAATTCTTTTGTAACCGATCGGCAATTAAATGATCGAGGTACGATTTCAAAGTTTCGTTTTGAATGGGCTGCAACACTTCGGCAGCGAATGCATAGAGTAACATCGCTTTCGCATTGGTTTCTGAAATTCCGCGGGAGCGTAAATAGAATAACGCTTCTTCATCTAACTGCCCGGAAGTACACCCGTGCGAGCACTTCACATCATCGGCCCAGATTTCAAGCTGCGGCTTGGTGTTTACCGTTGCATTATCAGAGATAATGATATTGCGATTCGACTGAAACGCATTTGTTTTTTGTGCATGCGGCCGCACGAAAATTTTTCCATTAAAAACACCTTTCGAGTTGCCATCCATTACACCCTTATACATTTCGTTGCTGAATGAGTTAGGTTTTTTATGATCGACAACGGTATGATTATCCGCTAAGGTATTTCCATTCAGCAGATACAATCCATAAAAGTGCGACTCACAATTTTCGCCATCAATTAGAATGTGAAGGTTGTTGCGAATCAATTGCCCGTTAAGCGTAAGCGTAAAGGTGTTCAGCTTGCTGGATGTGGTTTGATGAATTACAGAATTGGAAACCTGACAAATCTTGCCCGCATCGTTCTGGATTTTGCAATATTCCAAATGGGCTTCTTCTTTGACTACCCACTCTTCAGCAAAGTTGTGGAATACAACTTCGTTGCCAATGGAATCCGATTTTTCAATAACGCTTACAGTGGCCCCTTTTTCAAGGACTCCAAGGATGCGCGTCTGTGTAACTACTTGTTCGGATGATGCATCGTTTAACTGAAGAATAAATACTGGTTTGTTTACCGAAGTATTTTCAGGTACGTGAATAAAAACACCTTCTTGCCAGGCTGCACTGTTCCAGGCTGCAAAAGCATCTGATTCGTTATTTACATATTTATTGAAATGGGCGCGGGCTACAGTATTGTTCAGCAGTGCTTCGCTTAGTGTTGTGATGGTGATTTCAGATTCAAGGCTAACGACTTTTGAAAGTAAAGCATTAAACCGACCGTTCACCAACACCACTACATTGGCATCTAAATCGGGTATCAGGTAATCAGCAACCGATGAAAGATTACTATCAGAATTGCTTTTACTTAAGTTGAAATTCTTTTCCAGATGCCGCGTAACAGGAGTGAAGCGATACTCTTCGTGTTTCGTACCGGGCAAACCTAAATCTTTGAATTGCGTCCATGCTTCATTACGAAGTTCAGTACCCACGTTGAAAGTTGGTTGAGCTTCTATAATTTCAGTAGTAAGATCGCGAGCTATTGAAGTACTCATATATTACGCTACAGTTACTTCGCTTTTAATCCAATCGTAACCTTTGGCCTCCAGTTCTAATGCCAATTCTTTTGTGCCCGATTTTACAATCTTGCCTTTGTACAACACATGTACGTAATCGGGTACGATGTAATCCAGCAAGCGTTGATAGTGAGTAACAACAATGGTTGCATTATTTTTATTGCGAAGTTTATTCACGCCATTGGCTACAATGCGCAGTGCGTCAATGTCAAGGCCAGAATCAGTTTCATCAAGAATGGCAAGTTTGGGTTCCAACATCGCCATTTGAAAAATCTCGTTGCGTTTTTTCTCACCACCGGAAAAGCCTTCGTTTAGTGAGCGATTCAAAAGCGATTGATCAATTTCAACCAATTTCATTTTTTCTTTCATCAACTGCAGAAACGAAACGGCATCCAATGCTTGCTGACCGCGATACTCCCGAATCTGGTTGAGAGCGGTCTTCATAAAGTTAATCGTGCTAACGCCAGGAATTTCTACCGGATATTGAAACGCCATGAAGATGCCTTCGCGCGCGCGATCTTCGGGTGATAGTTCTAACAAATCTTTTCCCAGAAAATCAACTTCGCCACCACTTACTTCATATTCTTCGCGACCCGCTAATACCGATGCCAGTGTACTTTTACCCGAACCGTTCGGCCCCATAATGGCATGCACTTCTCCGGCATTTACTTTCAGGTCAATCCCGTTCAGGATTTGCTTCTCACCAATTTTTGCTTGTAGATTCTTTATTGATAACATAATTCTATAGTTCATTTAATTATAACCGCAAAGGCGCTGAGACGCAAAGATTAACCTACACTTCCTTCCAACGTAAGTGCTAAAAGCTTTTGAGCTTCTACAGCGAACTCCATTGGCAATTGGTTCAAAACTTCTTTCGCATAACCGTTTACAATCAATGCTACAGCCGATTCTTCATCGATGCCGCGTTGCAAACAGTAGAAGATTTGATCTTCGCCAATTTTTGAAGTGGTAGCCTCGTGTTCAATACGAGCCGAGTTATTTTCCACATCAATGTAGGGGAAGGTGTGTGCGCCACACTGATCGCCCATCAGCAACGAATCGCACTGTGAGTGATTCCGTGCATTGGTAGCACGCTTCATAATATGAACCTGCCCGCGATAACTATTTTGTGATTTACCAGCCGAGATACCTTTGCTCACAATCCGCGAACGCGTGTTCTTACCAATGTGAATCATCTTTGTGCCGGTATCGGCTTGCTGGTAGTTGTTTGTAACAGCTACCGAATAAAATTCACCCACCGAATAATCGCCCTTCAATACACATGAAGGATACTTCCACGTAATAGCCGATCCGGTTTCTACCTGTGTCCACGAAATTTTAGAATGATCACCCGCACACAAACCGCGTTTGGTTACAAAGTTGTAAATACCACCTTTACCATTCTTATCGCCCGGATACCAGTTTTGTACGGTTGAATATTTAATCTCCGCACCCTTCATGGTATAAAGTTCTACCACAGCTGCGTGCAGTTGGTTTTCATCGCGCATAGGGGCGGTGCAACCTTCCAGATAACTTACGTAAGAGCCTTCATCGGCTACAATCAATGTTCTTTCAAACTGGCCGGTGTTGGCTGCGTTGATACGGAAGTAGGTAGAAAGTTCCATCGGGCAACGAACACCTTTCGGGATGTAGCAGAACGAGCCATCTGAAAATACGGCAGAGTTAAGTGCAGCAAAATAGTTATCATTCATTGGCACTACCGAACCCAAATATTTTTTAATCAACTCCGGATGTTCTTTTACAGCTTCGCTAAACGAGCAAAAGATAACACCCAGTTCACTTAGTTTTTCTTTAAAAGTTGTGGCTACGGAAATACTATCAATCACAGCATCTACTGCTATACCGGTTAAGCGTTTCTGTTCCGTTAAAGAGATGCCAAGTTTTTCAAAAGTTTTGATTAACTCCGGATCAACTTCGCTTAAGCTATTTGGTTTTACTTTTTGCTTGGGAGCAGAGTAATAAATAATGTCCTGATAATTGATGGCCGGGTAGGTAACGTTGGGCCACTTAGGCTCTACCATTTTTTGCCATTGACGAAAGGCTTTCAGTCGCCATTCCAGCAACCATTCCGGCTCATTCTTTTTAGCAGAAATAAACCGAACAATGTCTTCATTCAGCCCTTTGGGAGCTTCATCGGTTTCCAGATTTACCGTCCAGCCATGCTCGTATTCCTTCGAGGTGATTTCTTCCAGAACCTGATTGCTTTTGCTCATTGAAGTCTATTTAGACCAATTTTAAATTATGCACAAAAGTACAACAAAACTACCCGTTTAAGGTTCGCAAAAGCTTTAAAATTTCTTGAAAATCAGGTTAGTTTAAGGTTTCTGTCCAGGCTCTCTTCAAGTGAGATCATGGTTTCGGTGCGCTCAATGCCTTCAACCTGTTGCATTTTATCGTGTAGTACTTCTTTAAGATGATTGGTATCACGACAGTGAATTCTTACAAACATACTGTAGTTGCCTGTGGTGTAATGAATACTAGTTATTTCGGGAATGCTTTTAAGTTTGGCTAAAACCATTTCGTACAATGCACTCTTTTCCAGATAAATACCAATAAAGGCGGTGATGTCGTAACCCAGTTTGGCATAGTTGATTTTAAGTGTTGTCTTTTCCAGAACGCCAGCATCCTCCATTTTATTCATGCGTACATGCACGGTACCTTGCGATACATTTACACGCTTGGCAACTTCAGTATAAGGTCGTTTGGCATCCTGCATCAGTATTTCCAAAATGCGGAGGTCAGTGTTATCAAATTCAAAATGGCGGCTCATTGGGGTTATGTTTTTGTAAATTTATCAATAGATATTACTATTTGTTAAATATTGTATAAATATTTTACTGTTTTATTGACTTGTTTTTCATTTTATGCCTTACTTTGCATCATAATTTATAAATCACATGTACAAACAATGTGATTTAGTCAGGCGAAAGCCAACTGTTCTTTAAAATTGTAGGGTGTTGAATCCCGATAGCTATCGGGAGGCAGACAAGCCTCAAAGTAGTTCTTTAAAATTGTAGGGTGTTGAAACTGGCAGACAAGCCCTCCTGTCTCGGGGGTGGAGAGAAAAGGATAAACGCAAGGTAATGGGTTGACCACTAATCCCGATAGCTATCGGGAGTTTTCTTATGCCTTGCAGCTAACTTCTCCGTGGAGGTTCGAAGCCTCCCTCTACAGCATGTTTAAAAGCCACGCGCAAGCGTGGCTTTTTTAATTTCCGGCTGGCAAACAAACGATTGCTGGTACCGCCTTTTTTTTCTTTCTTTAGAATTCAATAAAAACTAAAGTAAGACTGATGACTTATCCGTGGTATTCAAAATATCCTAAAGGCACTCCCGAACAAATTGGTCCGTACGAATACAATTCGTTGATTGAATTGTTCGATGCAGCCGGTCAGAAATATCCCAACCGCATTGCATTCGAGAATTTTGGTAAACAGATTACGTTCGCTGAAATAGACAGACGATCAACGGCCTTTGCGGCTTATCTTCAAAATGAATTAAAGTTGAAGCAGGGCGATAGGGTAGCGATACAAATGCCTAACCTCATTCAGTTCCCGATTGCATTTATGGGTGTTATTAAGGCCGGATTGATTGCGGTTAACACCAATCCATTGTATACACCGCGCGAAATGGAACATCAATTTAATGATGCCGGAGTTTCCGCTATTGTTATCGTTTCAAACTTTGCGCATAACCTGGAGTTGATACTTCCCAAACTGAAAAATAAGCCACACATCATACTTACCGACATGGGTGATATGGTTGGTGGTTTAAAGGGCATGATGGTAAACTTAGTGGTGAAGTACATCAAAAAGATGGTTCCGGCTTTTAGTTTACCTAATGCTATTTCGTTTAAACAGGTATTAAAATCTGGAGAGACTTCTACCTATAAAAAACCACAAATTGTAATTGAAGATTTGGCGGTATTGCAATACACGGGTGGTACTACCGGGGTTTCTAAAGGCGCACAGCTTTCGCATCGTAATATTATTGCGCACAATGCCATGATTACGCATTGGTTCCGACCGATTATGACTGAAGGGCAACAAGATGTTATCATTACGGCACTACCGCTCTATCACATCTTTGCACTTACTGTAAATGGATTGTTAATGTACACGCACGGTGTGAAAAGTGTACTGATTACCAACCCACGCGATATGCCGGGCTTTGTTAAGGAACTAAAGAAACATCGATTCTCAATTATTACCGGTGTTAATACTTTGTTTAATGGGTTGTTGAATAATCCAGATTTTAAGCAGTGCGATTTCTCTGCGCTTAAAGGTGCGATTGGTGGTGCTATGGCTGTGCAGGATGTAGTGGCCGATCGTTGGGAAAAACTAACAAACACGCCATTGATTGAAGGCTATGGTTTGAGCGAAACCTCGCCCGTATTATGTTGCAATCCGCTTGACGGAAACCATAAGCGTGGCACCATTGGTATTCCGATGCCGAGCACCGAGATTGGAATTTTTGACGATGATGGGAATCAGTTACCGCAAGGCGAAGCCGGAGAGATTTGTGCGCGTGGTCCACAGGTAATGCGTGGCTATTGGAACCAAAGTAATGAAGGAGTCTTCTTTCACAAAGAATGGTTTCGCACAGGCGATATTGGGGTGATGGATGCTGAAGGCTATTTCAAGATTGTTGATCGTAAGAAAGACATGATAAAAGTTTCGGGCTTTAATGTGTATCCTAACGAAGTAGAGAATGTGTTGGCTGGTCATCCAAAAGTATTGGAAGTTGCGGCTATTGGCGTGGCCGATGCAAAATCGGGCGAAGCGATAAAGGTTTTTGTGGTGAAGAAAGATGAATCGCTTACCGAAGATGAACTTAAAAAGTATGCGCACGAAAACCTGACCAATTATAAAGTGCCACGGCATTTCGAATTTCGCAAGGAGTTACCCAAAACCAATGTGGGCAAGATTTTAAGACGCGCACTGAAAGAGGAAGAGGCCAAAGCAGCCTGATGCCATCTGGCGTTGGTTTTTATCCGCATACCGGTATTTTTTAAGACGTTAGGTGACATCCGTCATGCAGATGACTTGATGCGGTCTGCTATCTTCGCGCAAAATTAAATCTCTCAGAATGAAAGTTTTATCAATACTTGTTGCGGCTTGCTTTACTACGGCCGCATTTGCACAACCAAGCGGAACGCAACCTTCACTAACCCACTATCCACAGGAAACACATCTTAAGAATGTTCGACAATTAACTTTTGGTGGCGATAATGCCGAAGCCTATTGGAGCTTTGATAGCAAGAAAGTTAGTTTTCAATCTAACAACAAAGCCTGGGGTTTAGCTTGCGATCAGATCTTTTATACACCTGTTGATGGAGTAGATCTTGGTCCGAACGGAACAAAGCCACCTATGATTAGTACGGGTTTAGGTCGTACAACCTGTGCGTATTTTATGCCAGGCGATAAGACAATACTTTTTGGATCAACTCATTTGGGTGGTAAAGATTGTCCTCAAGATCCGGGGCGCGCACCGGGTGGAAAATACCTTTGGCCAATTTATGATACCTACGATATTTTTGTTTCTGACCTGAAAGGCAAAATCAAAAAGCAGCTAACCAACGCACCCGGTTACGATGCTGAAGCAACGGTATCGCCCAAAGGCGATAAAATTGTATTTACCTCAACTCGCAATGGCGATTTAGATCTATATGTGATGGATATCAACGGCAAGAATGTAAAGCAAATTACCAACGAGATTGGCTACGATGGTGGAGCATTCTTTTCGCCCGATGGCAAGAAGTTAGTGTTTCGTGCATCCCGCCCAAAAACAGAAGAAGCTAAGAAAGAATACCTCGACTATTTGAAACAAGGTTTGGTTGCACCAACTGAAATGGAAATTTATACTTGCAATGTAGATGGCAGCGATCTGAAACAAATCACCAACTTAGGCAAGGCTAACTGGGCACCGTTCTATCATCCATCAGGCAAAAAGATTTTGTTCAGCTCTAACCATAAGAGCACACGCGGTTTTCAGTTTAATATCTATATGATTAATGAAGACGGCAGTGGTCTGGAGCAAATTACTCAGGATGGCGTGTTCGATTCATTCCCGATGTTTTCGCCTGATGGAAAGAAGTTGATTTTCTCCAGCAACAGAAACAACAACGGCACTCGCGATACCAATTTGTTTGTTGCTGATTGGGTGGATTAAAGTTGTTACTGGTTTCTTTAAGGTTGACAACCTTTATTGCTCAGAAGCAAAAGGTTGTCAACCTTAGTACCAGAAACCAGTAACTGTTTAAATCAGATTCTCTATTCCAAAAAACTTCTCCAGTATAATTACAAGCGAGAGGAAGCCGAGCAGAATAGGCGCAATCCATTTAATGGTAACATGCAGGAAAGTGCGCACTCCCGATTTCATGTAGTTATCATTTCCCTGTGCTAACTCGGCATCCATATTGTGAATGCCCCACCTGCGCCCGATAAAAATGCACATGAGGCAGCCGCCTACAGTTAAGCAGATGTCACTCATGTCGGCTACAAACGTTAGAAAATCCTGCCCTTTATAAAAGGTAAGTTTATTCAAGGCGGGTATCATACCCTGACTTACCATGCTGGGTAAACCACAAACAAAAATTACCAGGGCTATTACCCACACCACGCGTTTGCGATTGTATTTCTTTTGATCGACCAGGTAAGCAACCGGTACTTCCAGCAACGAGATGGTGGAAGTAAGTGCTGCAAAACAAACCAATAAAAAGAATGAACCACCAATTACACGACCGAGGACAGGGCCCATCTCATGAAAAATCTGCGGAAGGACAATGAATATCAGAGGCGGCCCAGAGGTTCCGATTTCAGATGCGTTGATGTTGAGTTTAAATGCGAGGAAGTGTACTAACGGAAATACCATTAAACCGGCAAAGAATGCAACCGAAGTATCGGCAATGGAAATTACCGCAGCCGATGAAGTGATGTTTTCTTTTTTACTCAGGTACGAACCATACGTTATCAATGCGCCCATACCCAGCGATAACGAGAAGAAGGCTTGCTTCAAACCATCTACCACGGTTTGAATTTTTAACTCACTGAAATCCGGTATGAGATAAAATTTTAC
>Ga0075163_10000859_pt1 | contig 40563 bp, 36 predicted proteins | sample JI1023141ADNA_FD_71478 | JGI IMG/M metagenome (GOLD analysis project Ga0075163, IMG submission 71478) | Wastewater effluent complex algal communities from Wisconsin, to seasonally profile nutrient transformation and Carbon sequestration -... | ecosystem: Engineered > WWTP > Effluent > Algae...
GCGGCGATTGTTGCTGGAGGTACTGGTGCGTTCTTCAACGACACAGAGACCTCAACAGGAAACGTCTTTACGGCAGGTGCTATCGATCTCAAGGTTGATAGCGTTGCACACGTTAATGGCCTCGTTTGTTTCGACGGAAAGTGGCATCCAGAAACTGTTGTTCAGTGGAACACGCAAACACAAGCGAACGAACTCGTTGCACAGGCAAACGTCCCAGCAGCGATTCTCGCATACAACACAGCAAACCCTTCAAACGTGCCACAGGCTGGTGAAGTATGTAAGGGAACATGGGCAGCAACAGATCTTGAAGGAGAAGTTGCATACCAGTTCTTCAACTACGGTGACCTCAAGCCAGGAGATAATGGTGAAAACACCATCTCACTTCATGTAAAGAACAACGATGCATACATGTGTGCAACTGTTGATGTTACTGAGGATCTTGATAACACCCTCACAGAGCCAGAGTCAGATGTTCCTGATGTAGACGGGCTTGCATCAGGCGAACTCGACAACGAACTCGAGCTCATTGTATGGGAGGATGACGGAGACAACGTACTCGAAACTGCAGAAATCGAGAATATTCTCGTAGAAACAGAGAGTGCTAACGGTATCGAGGGTACATACGATCTCTACACATCACTCACTGGTGCTATTCCAGCGGAGACTACTGCATACCTCGGTGTGTACTGGTGTTTCGGTGATCTTACTCGAACAGGTGCAGCGCTCAGCTGTAACGGAGCTCCAGTTGGCAACGTGAGCCAGACTGACTCTCTCAAGGCTGACATCAAGTTCTACGTAGAACAGGCTCGTCACAACGAGGAGTTCACTTGTGTTCGTGAGACAGTCCCAACTACAGGAACAATTACTGTAGATAAGGTTGTTCAGTTCACAAGCGACACCATTGCAGGTGTTGAGGTAAGTGACTTCACTCTTACAGTTGATGGCCCAGGTGACCCAGTTGTGGTAGTGGACCAGGTTCCAATGCCAGGACTTGCAGCAGGAGCTTACGTTGTTTCTGAGTCATACTCAGGTGTTCCAGCCGGAATCACTTATGACGCAGTGTTTAGTGGTGCATGTACTGAGATTGGTACTACAAACACTGGGACAATCAACCTAGCAGCAGGTGGAAATCAGGTTTGTACAATCACAAACTTTGTCTCACCAGCACTCGTTAATGAACCGCTCAACTAGTTCTATCTAGCCGTATTAAACCTCAGCTTTGCTGGGGTTTAACGGGCTGGAAGGGACACCATTCAGCATTCCAAATAAATTAGTAAGTTTCTGACCAACATGCAACGTATTATTCTTTCGCTCGCACTCATCACGTTCACCATCGGCGGACTCGCTTTTGGTGCAACATCAGCATTCTTTAACGACACAGAACAGTCAGCTGCAAATGCATTCACTGCAGGAGATATCGATCTCAAGATTGATAACGAGAGCTACTACAATGGTCTCTTCAACAAGGGAACCTCATGGCTCGAAGACAATCTCGACGGGAACGACTACAAGTTCTTTAACTTTGGTGACCTAAAGCCAGGTGACTACGGAGAAGACACTATTTCTATCCATGTCGATACAAACGATGCGTACCTCTGTGCGAATGTGACTCTCACGTCAAACAATGAGAATACGTGTAACGAGCCAGAGGCGCTCGAAGATGTAACCTGCGGTACCACAACTACTGATGTTGGCGCTGGTCTCGGAGAGCTCGCAAATCTCGTTGAGTTCGTCTGGTGGGCTGACGACGGAGATAATGTCCTCGAGGATGATGAAGATGTTATCTCAGAGGGAACGCTCGGTGCGCTTGAGGTAGGGGACACGTACCCGCTCACGCTCGCTGATTCGAACACGAATATTTGGAATGCACTCGACGCTGGTGGTCCTGTAGAGGGAAATCAAACGTACTACATCGGTAAGGCATGGTGCTTTGGAGACATTGGTCTTCAGCCGGTAGAGCAGGATGGTGAGACTGATGAGATGTCACCAGCAGGTGACAATGCCGGTACAGGTGCTTCAGGCGAACCAGAAGATGGTGGTATCACCTGTAACGGGGAGGCACTCGCAAACGAGAGTCAGACAGACTCACTCACTGCAGATATCTCATTTAGCGCAGTACAGTCACGCCACAATCCAAAGTACATCTGTGAGAAGCCTGAACCACGTGCAACAAGACTTACGCTCGTAAAGCAGGTGATCAATGATGATCTTGGAAACGCACAGCCAAATGCATGGACACTTGTTGCAGACGGTCCAACAGATATTTCAGGCTTCTCTGGATCATCTACAGTAACGAGTGCAGTAGTACTTCCGGGAACCTACACACTCGGAGAGACTGGTGGCCCACTTGGATACGATGCTTCACAGTTTAGCTGTGTAGTGAATGGTGGAGCTCCTGTTTCAGGAAACAGCGTTACGCTCGCGGAGGGAGATGTGGCTGTCTGTACCATTACAAACAACGATCGTGAGCCCGTAGCATGTAGCGCACAACGGTCGTATGCAGACACAGTTGTGACTTGGGATCAGGGTGTTCGAAAGAACAACACAGCGATTCTTCCAGACCGTACTGACCCGCTCGATGTACTAGGTGTTCAACAGAGTACGGGCGCTCCATTCGACAACCCAGTTGTTGCAGGAAGCTTCTTCAGTCTCGGATTTGACGAAGCGACAGACAGTACTCCTGCAGAAGGAGGATGGGTAGTACTCGCATTTAATGATAACTACATTGTCGATGGTCCAGGCAATGACATTCGTGCATGGGAAGTAACTGGGGGTACGTCATACCCAGTCGAGAAGCTCAAAGTAGAAGTGAGCCAAGATGGTTCTACCTGGTATACCGCAAACCCATCACTACTCCGTGATGAGGAGGCAGACATGAGCAATACTCCAATCGATTGGGCACGGTATGTACGTCTCACTGATGTCTCAACACGTTCACAGTTCGAAGACACAGCAGACGGATACGACCTCGACGCAGTCTCAGCCCTCAACTGTCAGTTTGTTCCAGAAGTAATTTAATCGATAACTAGTTCTCTACCGTATGCCACGCGCATTCGTACAAGGGGGAGTCCGCATTGCACTCATTTTGGGTGCGGTGGCTCTCCTTGTGTATGCGTTTGGGGTACGGGGTGATTTTGGGGGAACTACGTTTGCAACAGGAAGCGGTACTGGTGTTCCAGGCCTCGAGCTCAAGATAAATTCAAAGACCTACTACAACGGCACATACCAGCCAGCGCTCTCATGGACACTCAAGAACCTCGTACCTGGCGTTGATAAGTTCTGGAACTTTGGAGACGTGAAGCCGGGAGATACAGGTACGAGCTCTATCAGTATTCACATCAAGAAGAATCCTGCGTGGGTGTGTCTCGACTTCGTGAATCTCACCAACGGTGAGAACGGTATCAACGAGCCTGAGTCACATGTCGATTCGAGCACGACAACGGGTGAGCTCGCTCAAGGTCTCGAGTTCTTTGCGTGGCGTGATGATGGAGACAATCGGTTTGAGGTAGGGGAGATGCCACTCTTTGGTACCTCGACTCAGTCAGGACTCTCCGTCCTCAATACAAAGACATACGCACTCGCGGATTCGGGAACAGGTCCAGCGTATGCAGATGGATCGACTCACTACGTAGGTGTGTACTGGTGCGCAGGAGATCTTGTGGTAGATACAGCGACAGCGCGCGCATCATGCAATGGGGAAGTGCTTGGAAACGAAGCACAGACAGACTCGATGTCAGTCGATGTCATGATCCGTGCGGTGCAGTCAAAGCAGAATACAAAGTTCCTCTGTACGCCAAAGGAGGAACCAAAGTACGGAAGTATCAAGCTCTGGAAGCGTGTCGTCGGTGAGACAAATCCTGACTACTCGAAGTTCTCATTTGCACTCGATAATGGAACCCCTTTCGCATTCCCGAGCGGACAGAACTGGACCATTCTCAATAACGTACCGGTGGGTACCCATACGGTAAGTGAGCTTGCGATAAGTGGCTACACCACAACGTATGGTGAGGCACCGTATGGCAATACCACAATCGTAGATAGTGACTGTGAGCTCACGGTGACCGAAGGAAATACTTCGTACTGCCGTGTCACAAATACAAAGACAACAACGGGCGACAATGGTCAGTGTCCAGCAGGGTACACAAAGCAGGTTGATAACTACAAGGGTGGGCTCTCGTGGAAGTCAGATGGCAACTACCTTTCAGTCATCCTTGTGGGTGGTCCAGCAGGGAGTACGAACAAAGATCCGGATGGCCGTTTCAAATACTTTTCAAACGTATCAAAGAACCAGACCATCGCTCGCAAGTTCCATGATATTTCCCACATCTGTGTGAAGCCGCAGACGAGTGAGACAACGTGGTACAAGGTCGAACAGAAGAGTATCTGGAGCTCATGGAAGAAATTCACATCATGAAACTTCTCACAGCATTCATTTCTAAATTGATGTACGCGTGTGCGCTTGTCGTGCTCCTTGCGGTTGGTGCGTTCTTTGCACTCCCACACGTGCCAGGGTTTGGTGCGCTTGATGTGAAGATCGTGAAGTCAGGCTCGATGGAGCCAAACATCAATACGGGAGGTGTGGTGGTGATCCATGAGACAGGGGCATATACGGTAGGTGATGTGGTTACATTTGAGAGCGTCACTGCAGATATCCCAACGACACACCGCATCATCGGTACCGAGGTTGGTCCTGACGGCAATACGTATTTTGTTACCAAGGGAGACGCAAACGAAGATCGTGACGCTGACCTTGTTGCACCGGAGAGCATTATCGGAAAAGTGGTAGGGGACGCACCATACGTTGGTTTCCTCCTCGATTTTGCACGTCAGCCAGTTGGATTTGCGCTCCTCATTGGTCTCCCGGCACTCCTCATCATCATCGATGAGGTAGAGAAGATATGGAAGGCACTCCGTGCACGTCGTCGTACTGAGGACGAAGATAGTTCATCGGATGACCAGTCATCACGCTCTTCGAAAGATGCGTTGCCTCGAGCGGCGCACATGCCTCTTGTGGTACCGCCACTCCCATCTCCTCGGCGCGTCATGATGCATGACATCATGCCACGAGGTGTTCGCATGACGCGGCCGCTTAAAGAGGAGTTTGCTTTTGAGTCATATGCAAAGCGATCGTCACGTCTTGTTACCGGAGCATTTTCCGTATTGCTCATGGGTGTTACGCTCTTCTCGAGCACATACTTTGTTGGGGGGACTGTTTCATATGCACGTGATGTAGAGGCGTCGCTCGGAAATTTGTTCGGGACAACAGTTGCTGATTTTACTCTCGACGCGGATACGACAAACTTCTCTGTCGTTGGCGGTTTCCTCACCGATCCAGATATCGTATTTACTATTGCAAAGACAGGCGAGAGCGAGGAGCTTGCGTATCGTCCATACATGCGGGCGATTGATGGCGACCAAACGTTCTGTGAGGCACTCCAGGCAACTGCGGATGTACCGTTCCCCTATAGTGGCCAGATACAGCAGCTTGGTTCTGAGGATGTGTCGAACACTCCAGGAGTAGCGTTCACTGCACCATGGACAGTGGCTCTCGAAATGGAAGCCGGTACGGCATACATTGCAGGTACGTACTGTGTCATTCAGGTTTCAGTTGTTGGTTGGTTGAGCGACAAAAGTGAGCTCACAAGCAAGTACGTTGATGACGAATTCCTTACACTCACATTCACGGTAGAGGAGGCACTCCCATTTGCTCTCGAAGGGGAAGCGCTTACGATCGAGGGACTCTCAGTATTCCTTACGGGCGGAGATGCTGGTACTGAACCACTTGGAGAGGAAGAGGAAACTCCTCTCGATGAGACGGAGGGCGGGGGAGGTGGCTCTACTCCAACTGAGGAGCAGACCGAGGAGGTGATTCCAGAAGAAGTGTCTGACGCTCCGACCACAGAAGAAGTCTCGACCGAAGATGCGCCTATTGTTGAAGAGACGCCTGTAGAGGAAGAGGAGGCTTCGCTCGAAGAGGCAGAGCCAGAAGCAGATACGAGCGAAGACGTAACAGAAGAGCCAGCGCCAGAAACAGTAAGTGATCCTGTCGCGTAGTGGAAGCAAAAAAATCGCATGCGTACGCATGCGATTTTTTTGTACCAAGAGATCTAAGATGCCTTCTGTTTTTCTTCGAGCTCCTTTTGCTCAGCATTCAGTGATCTGAGAGGAACGAAGAGGAGTGTGAGCAGAGTACCGTAGATGAGTCCACCCATGATAGTGAAGGCAAGTGGTGCCCACGTCGCGTTCACGAGTGTGAGCGGAACCATACCTGCCGATGTGGCAATGGTAGTGAGGATAATAGGGCGAAGGCGGCTTGTCGAAGCGTCGAGGATGAGTGCTTCTGCGTCTGTGTATGCACCTTGCTTTTTGCGTACATTGATACCGTCAATGAGAAGAATACCGTGATTGATGAGAACACCTGCGAGCGCAATGATGCCGAGGAATGCAGTGAATGAGAGTGGCTGTCCCATGAAGAAGAGCATCCAGAGAACACCTGCGAGCGAAAGTGGTACGACCGCAAGAAGGCGGAGAGACTGCACAATCGCATTGAACTCGAGCACGATAATCGCAAACATGAGCACGATACCGGTGATGAGCGCGAGACCCATTTCGGTGAATGTCTTCTGGATTTGTTCCGAGTCACCACCGTAGGTGAGCGTTACGCCGTCGGGAAGATTGAGGGACGCTTCATTTGCCTCAAAAGCGCTTGTGATCGCAACGGCATTGCCGCCGGGGTTGAGCTGCGCATTTACTGCACTCACGCGCATACCGTCCTCGTGGTTGATGACAGACGAGTTACGGTTTGCCGTAGTGGTGAGGAAGGTGCCGAGTGGGACGTTTCCGCGCATGGTAGCGATAGGGACCTGTGCGACGCTGTCTGCAGTGGTGATGATCGTGTCTTCTGGCTGTACGTACGCTTCATTCAGTGCTACGCGGACACGCACGACTATGTCATCGCCATCGATACGAACCTTTGTTGCTTCAATACCTGCTATAGCAGAGCGGAGTGTTTGTGCAACATCTGCAGTCGAGAGACCGTAGTCTCGTGCACGAGCTCTATCGATATGGATAGAGAGCTCTGTCCCATCGTTTGCAAGAGTAGAGGTAACATCGCGTGTGCCGTCTGCCTTTTTGAGAGCATTTTCAACGATCTCAGTAGCTTCTGCGAGCTTTGCGGTATCGTTGCTCCATACCTTAATGACGACTGGTGCATCACTTGGTGGTCCAGCGACAACATCGGCAATGCGTACTGTTGCGCTGTTTGGCCATGTCATTGTAGCGAGCTTTCCACGGAGTGCCTTTGTGATCTCTTCGCTGTTTGCATCGCGCTCGTCTCCGTCTACGAGGTTTACGGTAAAGGAAGCAAATTTGCCACCACTCTGTGGGTTCTGTGAGAACACTGAGGTACCACCAACCGTAGTTTGGATTGAGGTGAGGTATGGTGTTTCTTTCTGAAGGAATGCTTCCACCGCACGAGCTACTTCGTCAGTTGCAGCGAGGGTGCTTGCTTGAGGGAGTTCGATGTCTACGGTGAAATAATTAACGTCATCATTTGCGAAGAGAATTGCGGGGAGTGTACCTGTTCCGACAAGCGCAAAGCCACCGCCAAGTGCGACCGCGAGGAATATGTAGAACGAAACGCGCAGTTTCTTTATGAGGAAGAATTGCTTGAGTACCCCTGCATACCACACCTCAAGCGAATGCCAGAGTTTTTCACGGTATTGCGAGAACGCGCTTTCTTGATGTTTGAGGAGGTAGATCGCAATGAGTGGTACAAAGCCGAGTGCAACAACAATAGAGGCAATGAGTACCATAACGATAGTGAAGGGGATACCTTTCACGAATTGCCCGAGAATGCCGGAGAGGAAAAAGAGCGGAAGAAACACGGCAACGGTGGTCATGGTACCCGCGATGAGCGGCCAGCTAAAATCGCGTATCGCTTTTTGCGCAGCAGCGATTTTATCCATCCCTTTTTCACGGTTTGTATGGATACCTTCAACCACCACAATGCCAGAGTCTACGAGCACACCGATAGCGATGATGAGCGCAAAGAGTGAGATGAAGTTGATGGTGTTGCCGGTGAGCCACATCCCGATAAATGCGATAACAAATGAGAGGGGAATCGAGAGAACTGCAACAATTGACTCACGAAGACCAATGGTAACGAGGAGCAAGATACCGACGAGGAGTATTGTCTCGAGACCAGCTCGGGTGAGTTCGTCTATACTTTTTCGGACGTCGTCTGAACCGTCAAAGGTAATAACATATGCAGAGCCAGCAAGGAGTGTACTCTCGAGTTCTTTGAGACGATCTTTTGCGTTGTCAGCAGCGGCAAGAATGTTGCCACCAGAGCTTTTGTAGATATTGAGCGTGAGTGCGTATTGGGTTTCTCCACCTTCTACATAGAGACGAGAAATAGACGATGCTTCCTCAAAACCATCTACGACATCGGCAACGTCGGATACTTTAATGGTGCCACCACCTGTTTGAATAGGTGCGTTCTGTATATCCTCGAGCGTGGTGATGTCACCCTTGAATTGAATAGGGTAGGAGACATTGTCGATGGTGAGTGAACCTGCAGGAACGCTCGCGTTTGCTGCGCTCACTGCGCCAACAATCTGGAGTGGTGAGATCCCGTATTGGATGAGGGCATTTTTATCGGTGATGAGTGCAATTTCACGATCACGGGTACCTGACACTTCAACTTTTGATATGCCGGAGACTCCGAGAAGGTCGTCTTTGAGATCCTCACCAAGTTTGGTGAGTGCGGCAGGATGGAGATCGCTTCCAATCGCTACGATGAGTACAGGCTGATCAGCAAAGTCGACTTTGGTAACAATCGGACTCTCTGCATCAGAAGGAAGGTCACGCTTTGCACCCTCCACTGCGTTACGGAGATCTTGGATTGAGGTTTCTATGTCTGCTGAGGCAATGAATTCGACCGTAATCACCGAAACACCTGCGCGTGACTGCGAGGTTACTTTGTCTATATTGGTGACGTTGCGTACTGACGGTTCAAGTTCGTCGGTAATGAGTCGTTCGACATCAGATGCGGTAGCACCAGGGAGTACGGTAGTGACGATACCGATCGGTACCTTAATTTCAGGAGTAGACTCCTTTGGCATTGCAATGAGTGCGTAGCTACCCGCTGCAACGAGCGCAACCATGAGTAGTTTGGTAAACGCACTGCGTGTGAGGAAGAAGTTCCAGAGAGAATACATAGATAAATTATTGAGTCACTACTGCATCTCCTTCTTTTAATCCTCGGACATCGAGAACGATATCAGTGATACCTTCTGTACCAGAGATCGTGATGCTCTTCGTAGTTACAGATCCTGTTTTTACTTCATGCGCTACCAGTTTTCCGTCGCTCACCGTAAAGACAAAAGCCTTTGATGGAGTGAACTTTACGGCTGTAAGGGGAACGGTAACTGTATCTCCCATTTCTGTTTCCACTGCTCCGTCCGCAGCTACAAACACGACATCACTGCCAATACCAATAATGTCTCCCACAGAGATGCTGACCCCGGTCACCGTACCGGAAACAGGTGTCTTAATGGCAGTCTTGCCGAGAGCTGCACGCGCACTCTCAAGGACACCAAGCGCCTGCTTTACCTGCGCATCGGCGAGTGATACATCACCATTTGTGCCACCGATGTCCGCTTGGTCTTTTGTAGATTTTGCCTGCACATATGCAGAACGAGCTCCTGAAATTGATGAGAGTACTCCCGAGAGGGTAGTACGTGCACCTGCAAAGTCAGTGCGAAGGTCGTCTATCTGAAGTGTGTTGTTGATACCTACTGCGCTGTCGTCACTGAGTACGTTGTTTATACTCACGACGAGTCGATTGAGGTTGCTCACTGTGAACTCTGCTTCCTTGAGAATCTGCTCGATATCATTTGAAGGGTCAATGGTGCGAGGAAGCCATGCGTCATAGAGCGCTTCAAGGTTCTTTCTTTCTTCAACAAGCGCAAGCGTTTGTCCTCGACCATCAATACGAAGGCCAACGATAGGACTGTCAGGTTGAGAGAAAACCTGGTCCACTGTTGTACGGAGAAGACCGTCGGTTACCGAGAATGCATTCTTATACGAGTTTTGCGCCTGGATGATTGCTTCTCCATATGCGCTCTCTGCGGAACCTTGTCCGATATCGCTCTGGCTTGCTCCTGCGAGCGCTGCTTCGTAGGCACCCTGTGCCTGGAGGACCGCTGCCCGCTGTGCACTGTTTTCAACTTGTGCCACAACTGCGCCTCGCTCTACGGTATCGCCTACCTTTGCAATACGTTCGACTCGTCCGCCAGATTCTGCGCGCACGATAAATGCGTTGCCGTCAGTAGTACGCACAGCAGTGCCAGCATCCGTTCCTCCGATTGTGTAGAGCGAAACAGTGCGTGCCGTTACCGTTACTGGAGCCTCTTCCACAACTGCATCGTTGCTACTCATAAAAGAGAAGCCTAGATACATAAGCGCAGCCAAAAGCACTATGAGACCAATGTTGGTACGCTTTTTGCCGTATTTGAGAACAAGTTTCGTGTACGTATTTTTAATGAATTGCATAGGTTTTCTCTCGTTTTTTGAAAATATATAAGAAACAGATTGTACGCGAGAAATGGGTGAAAGTCAAATTACGCAATATTTTACAAAATTTGCAAGTTTCTTTTGGATAAACAAAATCGCCCAGGGGAGGGCGATCGTGCGAAGGTTATTTTCCACCGACATAGGCGGGTTGTGTTTTAACCTTCACCAAGGGTACGTGATTTCGACAGGGACCATCTTTCTGGCACCGCTGCTTCGTCCACCGCTTTGAATCGAGCGTGACAAGCGATCGGTATTTATAGTCTGTGAGAGTGCAGGCAAGCCAGAACCACAAACTTCCTCTGTCGCAGATAACTCCAACACCGACCACATTCGCTTTTGCAGCCTTTAGAAATGAAACGGTGTTCATCACTGTCTTGCCGGTATCGACAACGTCGTCGATGACGAGTACGCGCTTTCCGCGGATGTACTTTTCATCACCTGAAGCAATACTGACTTTCTCAAGGCTGTTTTTCTTTCTCCCCGTGACAAGTGTTGCGTTTGAGAGTTCTTCTGCAATCATCATCGCGAGAAGTAGGCTCTGGTACTCGTCGCCGATGAGTCCGACGACGGTTTCAATACCCAGTGACTGAAAGTGTCGCGCCAGCTTGCGTGCGAGAAACCTGAGGAGTCCCAGGTCTTTGTAGAGCAATTCGGTGTTAACGGCATTGCTGCCGTGTTCGCCTGAACTGTACTCGAAGTGGCCGCCTCTGCGGATGATTCCACGCGCTTCGAGTACATGATGTACAGCAGTGCGTTTCTCGGAACCGAGAGAGACCGTCACATTACCCCCTTAACAATGAACAAAGTCCCACAGAAAGGGGACAACTTTTTTATGCTAGCACAGAGCAAGATATTCTTCCATCTGTCAAAAGAAGCAGCGCTGACAAGTGTCAGCGCTGTGAGCGATAGGAGAGCAGGAGGCGATGATTCCCGGCGTAGCCAAGTTGCACCATGCGAAGACTCGTGCGGAGCATGGAAAGGTAGTTTCGGTCTACGCTCCATACGGATGTTCTTGCACGTTCCAGTACAATTTTTGCGAGGCTTTCGGCTTCGGAAAAGAGGATTACATTCTTGAGATCAATCTCGTCGATGTATTCATTGTTGTCGAAGTCGAAGTATTCGAGAAGATCACTGGTTACGGGAAGTTGAATGGGCGCTTCACCTGGTGCGTACGCCCTGATGCGAACGAAGTAGTTGCGGCGGTACATGTACACTCCCTGTAGTGTTTCTACCCCTATCGTATCAGCACTGTGGGCGAGCGCAATACAGGATTGTTACTGTACCGAGAGTACGCGAGAGAGATCAGATGAAGTGACGTGTCCGTCCCCATCAATATCGCCACGTATGTCGCCACGTGCAAAGTACTCTACAAATATACCTACGTCAGCAATCGAGTACACCCCGTCGCCATTGAGGTCGGGGGACACAACATCCGTCACGATAACCACGGGTGTTGCCATAGAGCCCTGACTTTGCTCGATAAGGTTTTTGCTTTCACGGATAGTGATGATGGCATCGAGAGGGGCGTGCACCGTTGCGTCCGTTCCGAGTCCATCATGGAGAAGAATACGTGGGTCATGAATGGAAATATGCGATGTGCCGGGTTCCACTGCCTTGAATGTGATACTGAGGAGTAATCCTTCACCAGTGAAGCCTCCTTGCCGAGTAGTACCACCGCCAAAGTTGAGAGTGCCTTCGCCATTTGTATACCAAGGCTTTTCTGCCCAAAGGTCTGCTATCGATGTGTTATAGGCGATACGTTCGATATGGAGTAGGGAAGGATTGAAACGCACTTCGCCAGAAAATACATTCACCGCAGTATTTGATGAGATCATGAGTTCGATGGTGAACTCATCGCCAACGGTATGTGCAACTGATCCATATGAGAGGAACATTGATGTTGGTGTATCCGAAAATGGGGTCATGAGACCTGTGCCCACAAGTGCAGTAAATGCAATAAGTGCACTCGCAATGAGTGTGAGTGGGAGCGTGCTCCCAGGAGACCACCTCTTAGAGAAGAAGCGCATGTATGTAGTATACCCCAGAGTAATTGCCCTCATGCATAACTCAGTCTATAGTTACTCCGATGGCACTCATTACCCACCGCCGCGCAAAGTTTGATTTTGATATCCTTGAAACATTCGAGGCGGGTATTTCTCTTTTGGGTACAGAAGTAAAGTCTCTCCGGGGAGGGCAGGGGAAACTTGATGGAGCATACGTGGTAATACGTGGAGGAGAAGCGCTTCTTGTAGGGGCGTCGATTCCTCCATTTCAGCAAAAAAATGTGAGTCCTTCATATGATCCTGAACGACCTAGGACACTCCTCCTTACACAAAAGGAGCTCAAAGAGCTTGAGTTAAAGAGCGAGAAGCAGGGTTTGACCATAGTACCACTTTCGTTGTATAATAAAGGAAGACTTTTGAAGCTCGAAATAGCGATTGCGCGCGGTAAGAAAAAGACGGATAAACGTCAGAGTATTATGAAGCGTGAGACAAATATTAGTATTCAGCGTGAGCTGAAGCGAGGGTAACTCTCGTTTTCCCCTGAGAGATTTTGAAGGCTATTTTAAAATAGCTTCTCGAACTTTCTCAGGGGATGACAGGCTTTGACGGTTTGTTTCATTCTCTATGTGCAGTGTCGAAGTTGGATGTAACTTCGTTAAAATGCATCCAAATGTACGTGCTAAGAATAGCGTACCAAGCCCTTACGCTAACGCGTTCGGGTTCGCACCAGCTGTAGCGTAACTTTACGCTCGCTCGCGCGACGTCACTCGGTCTTATGTCTGATACGATCGACGTGATGAAATAAATATCAGGCTCTGGGACACCGCCTCGTTTCCGTAGTGTTCTAAATTCTTCGAAACTCGGCTCACATCTTTTTCGTTCGACTTTGAGGATGCGAGTTTAAATCTAAAGACGATCTACGCACTGTAGATTCATAGGAGTGACCATTCTCGGACGGCGGTTCAAATCCGCCCATCTCCACAAAAATGCTAGCGCCAACACATTGTGTTGGCGCTTTGCATTTGTGCGAGATGAGCGGATTTGAAAGACGGAGCCGGTATACAAGACGAACGAAGTGAGGACTTGTCGGCGAGTCCGGGCAGGAAGCACTTAGTAAAATTGAGCGAAGCGAAATGTTACTTAGTGACTTGACGCCGATTTCCACCATCTCCACTCGCTGAAAATACCCCTATTTTATAGGGGTATTTTCTTTGTAGATATAGGGATATATTGAACCAAATATTGACTTTCTACACAATTCATGCTATTGTATTAAACGTAAATTCTGTTCCACCAACCAGAGGAGATACCCATGTCCACGTCTGCCCAAGAAATGATCCGCGACGCCCTGCGTTCTGCCGAAACGGCCGAACCTGGCCTCCAGCCGAGCATCCTGATGAACTTGAACATCGATCACACCAACATCGGCGAATACACCAGTTGCCACGTCAACGACAGCTGGGCTCCCAAGATCAAGGAGCTGATTGGCGACGGATGGATCGTGTTCCGCATCCAGACCGAGTTCTGTTCCATCAACGGCCACAGCACGATGATGTATCTGGCCAAGATGAAAACGAACTGACGGCAACGTCACGAGCCCTGCGAGGAAGTCCCCACGACTTCACAAACTCGTGGGGCTTTCTCTTTTCTATACTCTGTTCAATACCATACTTGTGACCTCCTCTCTTTTATAAATTAAGTATTCCCAAGCGCATTTTGCAGGTTCGGACAGGACTTATAAAACAACCAGAACTTTTCTAAGTAGGTTTTTAAGCGGTTCATTGTTTTACCAGACATGTCCACAGCAAACAAATAGCTCCCCGAAAGGGGAGCTATTTGTTTGTACGGAGATGGTGAACACGCAAACTGCTTTGCGTGTGTGAAATCGAATCGGTCGGAGACATGTTTTCACTATGCATAATGTGAAAACAGTCGAGACGGGCCGGCAAGCACTTACGAGCAAGGCGAGTTAGTGACTTGGTATGTGAATCCGCCCATCTCCACAAAAATGCTAGCGCCAACACAAAGTGTTGGCGCTTTGCATTTGTGCGAGTAGCGAGAAATATGGAACAACATAGAAGTCTACTCACGAAAGTATTTTTGCTCTTTGATATACTATTTAGTATATGGAAAACACTTCAATTCTTTCCCATGTTTCAGTGGGAACAAACAACTTTGATGCTGCAAAAACATTTTATACAGCACTACTTACGAGTGTTGGTTTTAACGTAATCGAAGACCTGTCGGAGCATAAGGCCATCGCATTCGGTAAACAATACCCAGAATTTTGGGTAGGTCAGCCGCTTGATGGTAACGTAGCTACACCAGGCAACGGGGTACATGTCAGTTTTTTAGTTGATAGTAATGAGTTGGTTGATGCGTTCCATAAAAAAGCCTTGGAACTTGGCGCTACTGACAACGGCGCACCTGGCCCTCGCGAACATTATGGCGCAGGATATTACGGCGCATTTGTAATCGATACTGATGGCAACAAGATCGAGGCAATGCACTGGACTGAAAAAGTGTAGTCTTCGATTCATAAAAGAATACACCACCCATGAGGGTGGTGTATTCTTTTATTTTTGTTCCGCATCTTCTTTCACTCGGAACTTCACCATCTTGGTGATGAGCGATTTAGGGAGTGGTTTGTCATACGGAAAGCGAACACAACCCTTCGAGGTACTGTATGGAGTGAGCTCTTTCGCAAAGTGGTCTACTGCACTCGGGGTTGGGTAGAACCCGAGATGCCCCTTCATGGCGGCGAAGTGTACGAGGTTCGTGTTACCTTCAAAAGTCGGCATACCGTACTTGATAGACTCGGTCGCTTTCGGAGCCGCCGCTTTGACGAGTGCATACATCTCACGCAACAGCGGCTGTACTTCTTTCGGTTGTGCGCTCAGGTATGCCTTGATTGATGTGTATGTTTTCACAAAAGTATTCTATCAAATACGCATAGAATTATTAGGCGGATACCCTATTGCATGGGCTTGGATTTGTAGTGTTTTAGAGTAATGCATTTCAGTACCCATATTTCAATCAAGGGTGCAGCGGAATGAGCTAGTTAGAGGGTAAAAGGCTGGCAGCGGCACCTCGGCTCGTTTCTCGCAAATGGAAGAAATCTCTGTATAATGTCGACCATATGACAACACCAGAGGAAAATGAGAAAAACAAGGAAGTAAAAGGTGAAAAGAAAAAGCGGGGAATTAAAATGCCTGAGCATATGCCTGTCGGTCCAGGTAATTTTTGGAACAACGTACTCTCGACGGTGCTCCTCCTTATCGCCCTCACATTCCTCTATTCGTACGTGAGTGAGAACAAGAATCCTCCAGAGGAAATATCAGTCTCACAGATCGCTGAACGTGTTCGAAATGGTGAAGTGAAATCTATCACCGTGAAGGGGACTGAGCTTCACGTTGCATACAATGACGAGACACGTCAGGTGAGTCTCTCAAAGAAAGAGAATGATGCAGCAGTGACTGAGACGCTCACCAACCTCGGCGTCACGACCGAGCAGATAGGGAAGGTGCAGATAGGTGTAGAGAATGAATCTGGTTTCAAGTACTGGATTGGAAACCTTGCGCCGTTCCTCTTCCCACTCATCCTCCTTGGTTTCATTATTTGGTTCTTCACCCGATCTGTTCGTGGTGCAGGTATGCAGGCAATGAGTTTTGGCTCATCGAAAGCACGTGTCATCTACCCAGATGATGCTTCACAGAAAGTCACCTTCAAAGATGTTGCTGGTGCAAAAGAAGCAAAGCAGGAGCTCGAAGAAATAGTCGACTTCCTCAAAAACCCAAAGAAGTTTCTCGATATCGGTGCACAGATTCCAAAGGGCGTCATGATGATGGGTGCTCCTGGTACCGGTAAGACACTCCTTGCACGCGCTGTTGCGGGAGAAGCTGGGGTGCCATTTTTCTCTATCTCTGGTTCAGAATTCGTCGAAATGTTTGTTGGTGTCGGTGCGTCACGTGTGCGTGACCTTTTCCAGATGGCAAAGAAGGCTGCACCTGCAATCATCTTTGTGGATGAAATCGATGCTGTTGGCCGTGTCCGTGGTACTGGAGTTGGTGGTGGAAATGATGAACGTGAACAAACACTCAATCAGATCCTCGTTGAGATGGATGGTTTTGAACCAAATGAGAAAGTGGTGGTGATGGCAGCAACGAACCGCCCTGATGTGCTCGACCCTGCACTCCTTCGACCAGGTCGTTTTGATCGACGAGTAACGATCGATCTTCCTGATCGTGATGACCGAAAAGCGATTCTTGAGGTACACGCACGAAAGAAGCCACTTCAAGAAGATGTGAATCTCGATGTTATTTCACAGCGTACCCCGGGTTTTTCTGGAGCTGATCTCTATTCACTCATGAATGAGGCTGCAATTCTTGCCGCACGAGAAAGTAGGAAGAAAGTTGGACAGTTCGACCTCATTCGTTCTATTGAGAAGGTCATGCTCGGTCCTGAGCGAAAGAGTCATGTGCTCTCACGCCGCGAACGAGAGATCACTGCGTACCATGAGGCAGGACATGCGCTCGTTGCCTCGGTACTCCCGTATGCAGATCCCGTCCAAAAGATATCGATCATTTCACGTGGGCGAGCGGCAGGGTATACGCTCAAGCTTCCTGATGAAGATAGACGTATGGCATCAAAGAAGGAGTTTCTCGACGATATCGCGATGACTCTTGGTGGATACGTGACTGAGGAAATGATTTTTGATGACCTCACGACAGGTCCTTCGAACGATCTTCAGGTTATTGCAAACCTCGCACGCGATATGGTGACCAAGTACGGTATGAGCGCAACACTCGGACCTGTCGCCCTCGAAGGTACGGGAGGAAGAATGATCGGTGGTGGGTACAGCGAAGATCGCGGGTACTCGCTCGAGGTTGCAAAACAGATTGATGATGAGGTCCGTGCAATTATTGAAGGGGGAAAGACACGTGCTCGAGAAATTATCACCAAGCACCGCTCTGCGCTTGATGCGATCGCAAAACGTCTCCTCGAAGTCGAGACACTCGAGCGAGAGGAGTATGAAGCAATACTGAAGACACAGGGTGTTCCAATTAACGACATCTACAAGGAGATGCGTGAAAAAGAGGAACGCATTGGTGATCCATCAAAGTCACTTGAGCTTACTCCTGACACCGACACACTCGTAGAGAAGAAATAACTGTCCACAGGCTCTCTCTACTGAAAAGAGAGGGTGGTGGTATAAAGAGAGTAATGGAGGTCGCCCCGCACGGGCGACCTTTCTTGTTATCCATACTTTTCACATACGATGCACACACAACGATTAGATCTGGCCAGATTTTATGGAGTAGTAAGAGTCATGCTCCTCGCAATGCTCACACTCTTTGCATGTTCTGCTATCCCAGCACATGCGGATCATCCAAGAGATAATAGTGCATACCAAGTAGATGTACTCCTTGGTAAAACAGCCGAAGCACTCGTCATCATGCAAGAAGGTGTTGATGAGGACTACTACGACTATACGAAGAAAAAAGAGGATACCGACTATTACGATTACACTAAGAAGAAAGAAGATACTGAGTACTACGATTACACAAAGAAGAAAGAGTACATCGAGCCGGAATACACAAAGACAAAGGTCTCAAGTAGCGCCGACCTTGAACAACTGCTCGAACAAATAAAGCAACTACAGGCACTCATACTCGTTCTCCTCGAGTTACAGCGCGCGACGCTCGAACAATCAGGAGGGTAGGGAGATACAGAAACCCCTCTGCGAAAGCAGAGGGGTTTCTTGACAATATATCAATACGTTGTATTGTATCCCAATCTCACTTTGACCGTAGGAGGTTCGTTGTGTTTCCGTGGAGTGTTCGTAAGCACTTTGAGTCGGGTCTGCCTACTCAGCTTGTCGCTGAGAAGGGTGTTGATTCGAATATGAGGCAGAGTTACCAAACTCGCCTCCTCCGTCGCTTACGCATCCTTCTCGAATTCATAACCCCACCACGGTGGCTATGGAAGCCACTCAAAGAAGAAGAGATTGATCCCAATCATTTCAACCTCGGCGAGTTTCGCTGGACCCACTCCGAAGTGGTGGTAAAGAAGGAGGTGCTCCTCTACGGACCATCTTCATTTGGTGAGGATCCATGCTTTGTCCGCACGACCATCTACATCGACGGGGATCCTGTTTCCGTCGAGACAAGTGGCTTCAAGCGTTATGAAGCAATGGCGCATCTTCCTGATCGGTATCTGCGTATTCGAGTTATTGCAGAGTGTCTCTCTGATGGCGATGTGATCGATAGTGGGAAAACCATTGTCGAGCTCTCAAAAGAAGAAAAAACACTTCTTGCACAGTACGGTAGTTACCGGAAACTCGTCCGCAGCTTCGAGCGGAAAGGGGAAATCCTCGAGCTCGTTCGCGTCCTCGGAACAGCAAATCGGTATCGTGTTGTGGTTCGACCACTTCTCGAGGCTGAACTCACGCTGACGCGCCAAAGGAAAGGAGTATAGAGTCTAGGGGGTGTATCTCTCATAGACTCAAACCCGTCGCATGCGCGACGGGTTTTTTCATGCACGTTTCTTTTCTCGAACAACGAGTCCGTCTTCCATGTAGATGATGCGATCGCAGCCTGCTGCATACTCTTCTTCGTGTGTAACCATAACAATTGTTTGTCCGCTCTCATGAAGGCAATCGAGGAGTGCAATGATTGCTTCTCCAGATATTGAATCAAGGTTTGCAGTAGGTTCATCAGCAAAAATTATCTTTGGGGAACCTGCTATTGCACGGGCGATGGCGATGCGCTGTTGTTCACCTCCCGAAAGTTGCGAGGGGAGGTTTTGATATTTACCTTTGAGTCCCACATTGTCGATTGCGGTGTCAGATTTTTGTTTAGCTTCTTCCCAAGTCATTCCTCGCATGAGGAGTGGAACCATCACGTTCTCTCGAGCTGAAAGATCAGGGACAAGGGCATAATCTTGAAACACATATCCGAGCGTATGGAGGCGAAAATGTGTTTGCTCACTCTCGGAGAGAGAAAGAACATCCACTCCATCTATAACGAGCGATCCTTCTGTCGGTCTGTCGAGTACCGAGAGTTGATACATGAGTGTTGATTTTCCTGCACCTGACTTTCCCATGATCGCAACAAATTCACCTTGCTGTACTGACATAGTGATACCACGGAGCACATGCGTAATAAGATCACCAGTGCCGAATGATCGGTGAATGTTATGTGCAACAATAATCGGAGTATCTTTCATACTATTTGCGACCAAGAATGGCGTTTAATGTATTTTCTCGCGTAATGAGTTTTGCAGGGAGGTATCCTGCGATGAGCGTAATAAGGAAGAGAATGAAGAATTTGTAGAGTGTCTCAAGCGGAGGAGCAACGAGAATTCCGTCTGAGAAGGGGAACTTGATCGGGTTTGCATCAAAGTAGGGGATGAGGAATCCGTACGTGAGAAGTGCTCCGAGAAGTGATCCAACGAGTGCATAGAGTGCAGCTTGGAGGACGTACGCAATTTCGATTGCATGTGCCTCCACGCCGATACCTTTCAAGATACCGATATGCCTCCTTCGAGAGAGGGCATTGATAAAGATGATAATAAATATGGTGATGGACGCGACGATGATGCCGATCGATCCTATGAATGTACCGAGAAGGTTAAATGTGTTTTTGATGTCTGCAAGGAACTTAGGCACACTCTCTTCAAATGTTTGGATTTTTGCATATGTTCCCATACCGCTTTGAAGAAATGTTTGTTTGAGCTCTGCATTTTTCTCTGGCTCTTTAATGCGCATGACTATTTGGTCTGCATTTTGGTCGTTCCGGCCAAACAGTCGACGGAATTCTCGTTCAGGAATGTACGTATTCAGATTGATGTCATCCACCTTCGACTGCACGATACCTTTTACCGTAAATTCCTTTGAGGTTTCTCCGAGGGTGAGACGTACGGTATCACCGGGCTTGACCCCGTCGACTGTTTCAAATATATCTCCGTACTGTTCCGCGTACTCTTTGATGTAGTACACACCGATGAGGATGTAACCCTCTTCCTGTGGATCGAGGTATGACCCGTCGACAACGAGCCGTGAAAGGTTTGTCATATTGTCTTCAAGGGTGAGATCAATACCAGTTACCTTTACGCTCGCAACGTCGCGTTCACTCGAGAGATCGCGGCGTTCTTTGTAGTTTGCTTCGAGTTGTCCAGCACCCTCATAGCGTACGGAGTATGCAGTGATTTCAGGGTAGCTACTCAGCTGTCGCAGAATTGTTGGCGTTTCAAGAATGTCATTCTCTTCATTTCGAGGTGAAATAACGATGTCTCCGTACGAATTTTCGCGCACCGCTCGTTCAGAACCTACGATGAGCCCAACGAGTATTCCTGAAACAGCGATGAGATTAAGGAACGTAAACATCATCACAAAGATGATGAGGAGCGTCGTCCAGAGAGATGCTCGCTGAACTTGGCGAAATCCGAGAAGAAATCCAAGCCGAAGTGCCTTCATGATTTATGGAGCAACGATAACGTCCCCCTCATTCCAATCGCCAGCGATTGCAGCAAAGCCGTCATTCCCTCTGAATGTCACCTCGACCTTTTCTTTTTGAGTCACCGCACCCTGAGGGGAGAGTAGGTAGGTTGCATCTCCTTCGGTAACAACGAATCGTTCGGGAACACGAAGCCTGTCACTCACTTCTTCCGCGATGATGTCGACGTCGGCATTAAGGCCACTTCTAAACCATTGCGGTGGATTTGTGAAGCGAAGTTTTGCTTCAAAGTACGCAACACCATCGATTTCTGTCGCGGTCGGAGAGATGAACCCTATGGTTGTCTCGATGGTTTCGAGAGGGCGAGCGTCGAATGCAACCCGTGCTTCCTGTCCTACTCCAATGCGAGTGATGTCGATCTCAGGGATACGTACGGTGAGCTCGTAAAGGTCTGACGCAACAAGGGTAAGGCTTTTCCCGGTACTCACTTCGCCTTGCGTAAGGTCAATGTTACTGATTAAACCTGCAAAGGGTGCTATGAGCGTTCGTTCACGGATACGTGCATCAATCACAGCGAGGCGAGCACTTGCCTGAAGTATTTTTGCATCAGCTCTGCTTTGCTCTTCTTCCCGAGGGAGTGCGTTTGCGAGTGTAGCTTCACGTTCTGCTTGTGTGAGCGATTCACGCGCAGCAGCTACTGCGTTTGTTTCTGAACGCTGTGCAAGAAGGTATGTGTTGAGGAGTGTTGCGTACGATGCGCTTTGTCGATTCGGGATCTCAATTTCAAAAGTCTTATTTCCGTAACTATCTCCTTCGGTGAATTGGATAAAGAGACCACATGATCCTAGTGCACCGGGAGCATCAGTGAATGCCGAGTAGGTACCTTCTTCAAGACCATTCACTTTGTACGAGTATCCTGATTGTGATCCAGAACGGAAGGTAGTAATGGTGTAGATACCTTCGTCGCTGCAGCGGTATGTTCCAGAAATTTCTGGTGGTGTAGCACTCGTTTCGGGGTTTAGGGGTCGAGCTTCGAGATCAGAAGAGAGAAGTGCGCGGTATGCATTCTCTACTTTTTGTGCTTCTTCTGTTTGAGTATGTGCAAGGTTTGCTCGCGCGATAGTGACTGCAGATGCGGTCACATCACGCTCTTCTGCTCGGGGACCAGAAATGAGTTCTGTGCGGTCAGCCTGAGCTATCATGAGGGCAGCTTCGGCGTCTCTGCGGTCTGCCTGGAGCTCTCCTTGTTCAAGAGTTGCGAGTATATGATCTTTCATTACCACTTCTCCTTCAGTCACAAAGATGTCCCGAACAGTTCCAGAAACAGGGAAGGTAAGTGATGCCTTTGATGATGCCTCTAGCACCCCTGAGACCGAAATGAGTTCACGCACATCACCTTTTGTGATTGTGCCGGTAACCCAGTCGGGTACTGTTTCGCGTTGCGTAAACGCATACACACTTGCCCCGACGACTAAGACGAGGAATACAATAAGTAAAGAGCGATGTCGGAGAAAGAACTGCATGTAGCTACAGTATAGCAAGAGGAGCACATATATATGAGAGAAACATGAGGAAAATATTTTTTCGTTAGCTCCGACGCGGACAATTATTAAAAAGCGACAGAATATTCTGTCGCTTTTTAATAATTGTCCGCCCACTTGGACTCGGCGTCCAATTCTAATTCACTACGTTCATAAGAATTACCTGCCCGGACTCGCTTGTTCGGCACATTATGAATAGTGCCTCACATCACTCGTCTTTCTCGTCCAAGCATTCAGAAACGAATACTGACCCTCAAAAGAGGGTCAGTATTCGTTTAGTCCGCCCACTTGGACTCGAACCAAGGACCACGGAGCTCTATGAAATGAGGAATTCTCTGTCCGCCCACTTGGACTCGAACCAAGGACCACGGAGGTATAAGCTCCGCGCTCTACCAACTGAGCTATAGGCGGACAGAACATTCCTCATTTCATACAGTACGTCACCTCGAAACCTAAATGCAAGCGCTTAGTTTCTCGGCTTGTCCTGTAAGCTCCGCGCTCTACCAACTGAGCTATAGGCGGACAAAGAATTCTATTTTCATACCAACTGACCTGCCTGCCGGCAGGCAGGTCTATGGGCGGATGGGTTGGTGACTGAAACTATACCGCAGAGAAAGAAGGGAAACAAATGTATGAAAAATGCTGGCAATCAAACCAGTAAAGAGTAGGACGTGTGGCATCTAGAAGAAGCATGCCTGGCTATAAAAGTGAAAGGGCTACTGTCGAAGTGACAGTAGCCCAGTTGGCGATAGCCCTTTTGTACTGGTTACCCAGGTGAGCTAATGAGGTTCGCCTCACATGACGTGCCGCGCGACGTCTGTGATACCCCGCCCAGGTTCAAACCCTGGGCCTACGTTCGGTATCGAAAGATCATGGTCCCGCTCCTTGGGAGGTGAAGGCATGCGTCCCGAGATTGTGGTCGGCTCGGGACATTCCGAGGTGGGGCCGAACGGGCCCCGTCAGGCAGCGCCCGGGCAAGCGACGACGTCGCTCGCCCGGGCCGCCGCGGCAGGCCGGTCAGGCGGTGCCGGCGGCCAGCAGGGTGGTGTACACGCAGGTGCCCGCGGCGTTCAGATGATCGGTGGTTTTCCAGTGGCAGCGGTTGCTGCGCGGCGGTCCGGTCGTCATGGCGTCGTTCCTTTGAAGGACAGAACTCGCTATCGAAGCGAGGTCGCACGGGATGTGCTGACTTAAATATCATAGCACACCCCAAAATATTGTCAATACCCCCTAAAACGTGTCGAAATTTATGCCGTTTACACAGGTCGGTCCTGTGTACATACAGGGTGTGCCAAGCTAATTGCTAGGAGCTCATTGCTAAAAGCTAACTATTACTCCATATGGAGCTCTTTGGAGATATTCTCTATGCGTTTTGCGATGAGCGGGTGTCTCTTGAGTTCAGGGTCATGTTCAATGAGTAGTGTGGACTCCTTTCGGGCAGCCTCTACCATTTTTAGATTTTTAATCGCTTCCATGCCGAGATCGGTGAGTCCCCACTGTTTTGCTCCGTAGAGTTCGCCTGAGCCTCGTATCTGGAGGTCATACTCTGCGAGCTCGAACCCATTTTTTGCTGTGGTAAGTGCCTTGAGGCGTTCAAGTGTTTTCCCACTTTTGCCGGTCGAGTCCTTCGAGGTAACTGCAAAACAGTACGCTTGGTGATTACTGCGCACAACGCGCCCGCGGAGCTGGTGGAGTTGGGAGAGTCCAAATCGTTCAGCGCCCTCGATAATGATGTTGGTTGCGTTTGGTACGTTTACACCCACCTCGACCACCGACGTTGCGACGAGTATATCGATATCGTGTGCAAGAAATTTTTCCATGACATCATCTTTCTCCCTCGGTTTCATCTTGCTGTGGAGGATGCCAATACGAGCGTCTTTGAATACCTCTTTTTTCAGTCGCTTCGCTTCTTCCGTGACAGACTTTAGCTGAAGCGCATTTTCCATTGTGGGGTCAGGTTCATCAATGCGTGGACAGATGACGTACGCTTGTCGTCCATCTTTTAGTTCACCGCGCACATGCTCGTACACATCTTTGATGTGGCTTGGCGCGATCACTTTCGTGATGATAGGCTTTCGCCCCTTCGGCATTTCATCGAGGAGTGAGAGATCGAGATCGCCATAGACGGTGAGGGCGAGTGTGCGCGGTATTGGTGTGGCAGTCATAGAGAGGAGATGTGGCATACGCGCATCTTTCTTGGCGAGCGCTCGCCTCTGTGCAGTGCCAAAGCGATGCTGCTCATCGATGATGACGTGGGCGAGATGTTTGAATTCAACCGACTTATATATGAGTGCGTGCGTGCCGATGAGAATGGCGATCTCACCATTTTTCACCCACTTGAGAAGCTGTGCCTTTGCTATCGGTGTCGCTTCGGTAGGGCGAGTCTTTGAGGGGAACTTCATGCATCCACTTCCCGTGATGAGTCCGATTTGGATAGGGAGGTGCGCGAAGTACTTCATGAATGATTCAAAGTGCTGCTTTGCAAGAATTTCCGTCGGAGCCATATAGGCAACCTGAAGGTTTCCATACTCAATACGTTTCCCAAGCCCTTCGGGTGGGCGAGAAGTTGCGACTGCGTATGCGGTTGTTGCTGCTACTGCGGTCTTTCCACTACCCACATCTCCTTCGAGGAGTCGTGACATAGGGTGCTTTCCACTGAAATCGGTGAGGATATCTCCGATCGATTTTTTCTGTGCCTGTGTGAGTGGGAAGGGGAATCGCGAGGTGAATGCCTCAATGTGCTCTTCCTCTGTCTTCACGAAGTAGCTTGAAGCGGCGCTCACCTGTGCACGCTCGCGCGCTTTCGTTGTTTGTATATAAAAGACTTCTTCAAACGCAAAGCGCTTTCGTGCACTCTCTGCATGCTCGGCTTTCTTAGGGGTATGAATCCACTGGAGTGCGGTCGTGAGTGTGGGGAGGTTATACCGTTTCAGTATGTCTTCGGGAATCGGGTCAGTCATCTTTTCGAGAACACCCTGTGTGAAGCATTTCTGCACCGTGTGGAAGAACCATTTCGACGTGACCCCTTTTGTTTCTCGGTAGACAGGGTAGATCGTCTCGTCGAGATTCTCGGTGTTCTTAAAAATTGAATCGTGTCTGTCTATGGGGAGTGATTCAAGACGTTCGACTTCTGGGTTCGCGAGGTAGAGTTTTCCTTCACTTCCGGTGACACGACCAGCTACTTTTACATACATGCCATCGGTGAGCATCTTTGCGATGTATGGTTGGTTGAACCACATGATCTTTATTCGTGCAGTACCATCTTCAACCCATCCTTCAGAAATAGGAACCCGACTCTTCCATGATTTTCGGGTCTTCAAACCACCGAGCTGCCCAAAGACAACTGCATCTTGGTCCTTTATGAGCGAGGAGACAGATTGTATGGAAGAGATGTCTTCGTATCGTTGGGGGAGATGGAGAAGGAGATCTTCGATCGTGAAGATGCCAAGTCGTTTGAGCGCTTTCTTATGGGGCTCATCGAGACGGAAGTGTAGCGTGAGGAGATCGTGCGGGAGCATGTCTGTAATCATAGCAAAGAGGAGGAGATGCATCTGTGTAGACAAAAGAAGAACTTGGCGTAGAATCTCTCCATCCCATTTCATTCACGGAGGTAAACTGTGGGAAGTCGTTACCAAGACAAGATACAGCGGCGGGCAGCCGAAGTGAGAGCGGGGACCGCGAGTGGAAGTGCTCCACAAACCACATCTCAGCCTGCTCCAGCACAAAAGGCGAGGCTTGTTGCGCAGGCTCAGAGTAATCCAGTGGGAGCGGGCACACCCACTGCTCCTGAGCAGCAGGGTGGAGGGATTGGTCGACAGATGCCGGTGCGGTCGAGACAGTTTCAGTCTACGTCTCGCCTAGGACCCGCTGATCGTCCGCTCAACCTCGGTCCCGTCGTAGCATCCGCAAATGAGGTGCTCGAGAAGATCGACACATCTATGTTTTCGCTCGGTGAAGTGATCTACGAATCTCGTCCCCCGAGAGATCGGTGGGGTAGGTACTAGAGAGCATGTTCCGAGCATCGTTCTTTTGGCGTAGCTTCAGCCTTTTTAGAAGCATTTGTTCCTCATACTCTCTTTCAACGCAAAGTCCTGGCATTCGCCGGGGCTTTTTCTTATGCATTAAACAGCTTCTTTGAGCCGCAGAATACTATTGACACAATGCGTATATAAGTGTTATAATATATTTAGTATGGTATGGGGAAGGTCCTCTGCCATCATCCGCCCATTGTGGGCATTTGTTCTCATCAACATTGGAGATAGCAATGAACACGTCCATCAAGGAAGCTGTCCAGATCGCCATCGACGGGGAGAAGAACCTCCCTGCGAACTGCCTCACGATCGGACGCTTCGGCGTCCCGAAGGAGGGCATCACGCTGTCGCTCGACCGTGGCCCCGACCAGTACCGTCCGTGGGAACCCCACGTGTCCCTCGACGGTTACCGGATCCACCGGGACCGCAAGGACGGCGCCGTCTACGTGAAGGACCAGTCCGGCAAGACCGGCCTGGTCCGCCGGGCGGTGGGGCACATGGTCGAGCTCGAGGGCAAGAAGGTGTTCTACACCCTCATGCGTCCCGAGGTCGAGAAGCCCGGCACGAGCCTGGTGCACGTCTGCACCAACATCCCGTTCAGCAAGGGTGTCGTGATCAACGATCACGAGATCCGGCTGTACACGGGCGTCGTCGGCGGCAACCTGATCGGCAAGAGCCGTTCCCACGCGCTCGTCGAGCTCATGGAAGGTCAGTCGATGACCGTCTTCTACGAAGACGGCGCGGTGCGGAAGTTCCGTCGCCAGGGGAAGGTGCTCGACGAGTACCCGCTCACGGCGGACGAAATGCTCGATCTGCGGATCGAGCAGGCCTGGAACGACCTCGAGTGGGCTTCGAGCATCGAAGATGTCGAGCGGCAAGCGCGGGTCATGTTCGCCATCCTCTCGGGGATGGCAGACATGCTCCACCTGACCGCCCGCTTCGACGGTCGCGGCCTGGGGCAGGGGATGCGGATGAAGCTCATCCGCAACTTCTTCCTGGAGCTGTCGCCGGAGTGCATGGAGTTCTGCCACCGCAAGGTGACGGCAATCCTCCACCAGGTGGATTCGGCACTCCTCTCTCTCCTCTACACCGGCAGCTCGTTCGAGAAGACCGAGCTGCCCGAGGGGGTGGTGGACATCCAGGTCGCACGGAATGGCCGTGACCGCGTCCAGCGTGAAGCTGAGCGCGCCGCACGCCGTGCGGAGCGCATCGCTGCCCAACCCAAGAAGACGGCGCGCGGGGGCGAATCCAAGGGCGGCAAGAAGGGCGGCAAGAAGTAGCAGTTCTTCTGTGAGAGAGTCATCGGCCCGCAGGGGAAAGACGTCAGTCTTTTCCTTGCGGGCTTTTTTATTGTCTGACCAACATGTCGTATACTACAGTGCATTATTTATTATTACTCATACGTCATGGCTTCAAAAAAGACTGCAGCAAAGAAAAAAGACTACGCGAAGATGGCGCTCGCGCTTCATAAAAAGCTTCACGGAAAGATATCGGTTGTTTCGAAAGGGAAACTCACTACAAAAGACGAGTGGAGCACCATGTACACACCTGGTGTTGGTGCGGTCTCATCGCATCTTGCAAAGTATCCACGTGAAGCGCGTGAGTACACCATGAAGCGAAATTCTGTGGCAGTCATCAGTGACGGATCTGCTGTACTCGGGCTCGGTAACATTGGTCCTATAGCAGCGCTCCCTGTCATGGAAGGGAAGTGTGCCATTCTTCGCGAAATGGCGGGAATCGACGGAATCCCTCTCGTACTCGATGTGCATGGTATTGAAGAAATTGTTGCTGTTGCAAAGGCAGTCGCTCCTGGTCTTGGAGCTATTAATCTTGAAGACATAGCTGCCCCGCAGTGCTTTGAAATAGAAGAGCGTCTCAAAAAGGAACTTTCTATTGCGGTTATGCACGATGATCAGCACGGGACGGCGATTGTTGTTCTTGCAGGGCTCATGAACGCTGCAAAAGTTGTTGGAAAGAAACTCTCTGCACTCAAGGTTGTTATCGTTGGTGCCGGTGCAGCAGGCAGAGCGGTAGCGCTTCTTCTCATGAAGGCAGGTGTATTGGATGTAGTGCTTGTCGATTCGACAGGGGTGATCTATGCAGGAAGGAAGGGAATGGTTGCGTATAAAAATGAGCTCGCAAAAGTGACGAACCCACGGCATGTGAAGGGAGATCTTCTTCAGGCCGTTACAGGCGCGGATGTTCTCATTGGAGTATCTGGTCCTGGGACGATTGCAAAGATGCACGTTGAAGCAATGGCAGAGAATGCGATTGTATTTGCACTCGCAAATCCGATTCCTGAAATCATGCCTCACGACGCGCTCACTGCAGGTGCGCGAGTTGTTGCTACTGGGCGGTCTGATTTTCCAAATCAGATAAATAACTCGCTCGCATTCCCAGGAGTGTTTCGAGGAGTTCTTGATTACGGGGTCACTGTTATTACGGATGATATGAAGCTCGCTGCAGCAAAGAAGCTTGCGTCACTCGTAAAGAAGCCAACTCCAGACGAAATTATTCCGCACGTTATGACTCCTGGTCTCGTAAAGGCAGTTGCAAGTGCAATGAAGATGTAACAAAAAACCGGCCATAGGCCGGTTTTTTGTTATCGTCCCATCTCGGGATTCTCTTTCGACATGTAGTCGAGGTATTCCTCAACAGTTTTTACCACCACCTTAGCGCGGTGTGCCGCTTCCATGTGGTTGTGGTACCCCCAGGTACTTGTGCGATCAAAGGTAAATGTCCATGAGCCTCCTTTCGAGACAGATGCACATTGGTCAAAGGCGTTTCCAGAACAACTCGCTTCATTTTTAATAGGATACCGATCGTGGGTGGGGTGATTGTCTGTTGCGATCCACATCTTCGTGTCACTCTGGTTGTAGAAAGTGACCTTGCCACCCTGAATGACCATTACTTCTTCAGGGATAAATTGTTTCCCGTCATAAATGACTGAGGCAGTGTACGGGATAACGGGAGCTGATTTGCTCGCAGATGGGGCAGGTTGTGGTGATACTTTTGTGGTTGGTGTTGGTTCTGTATTCGAATTTTCACTAAGAGGAGCGGTTTCTGTTTCCGATGTTGTGTCCCCAGTAGGGGCCGCTTGTTCGGTTGGTGTATCTACAGGCGCAGCTACTTCACGAGGGGAACTTGCTACGTATGCAATGATTCCGAGGAGAGCGAGTGCGACCACGAGGGTGATTATTTTTGTGTTCATAGTGTGTATTCTCTAACAGAATAGGGAAAAGATGCAAGTCCTCATGTCTCGAGGAGAAGTGTCTCCCTGGTAGAGGTATTCCGGGACGTGTACAATTCTCGTACGCATGTATGGGTGCTTACGGAAATAATAAGCTCATAAGTCTCGGGTTGCCGGTCCTCTTTCTTTTGATGGTGATTCTCTCATTTGGGAATACTCCTGATGGGTGGCGTTTCATTCTCATGAGTACCATTGTGTACGGGTACACCCACTTTGTTGTTGGTGCCTATTTTCAGGTACGTGGATTTGCGCTGAGGAGTAAACCGATACGTGAGTACACGGTGTTTGCAGTGATCGTCCTGCTTTCGATTCTGCTCGCATGCATTTTTTATTACCTTGGACTGATGCTGTTCTTTGGTGGGGCACTCATTCTCTATTTTATTTTCCACGGGTATCTCAATGAACAGACACTCTTTGTGCAAGAGACTGAGAATAGCGCTGTTCCGCGTGACTTGTTTGCTTTTATCGGGCTGTGGATTGGAAGCATGACTCTCTTTGCACTTTCGCATCAAAGCGCTTTCTTCACCCAAACGTTTGATTTTCTTTCTGTGCACCTTGTGCAGTTCTATCGCGACGTTGTGTTCGGACAGATATTTACCGGTATCACGATATTGGGGTGGGTACTTCTTGTGTGTTCTCTCGTATATGTGGTACGTGCCTTGTTTCAAAAAACGTATCGATGGTGGGTACTTTTCTTCCTCGCACTCGCACTTCCAGGAACGTACTGGTCCATCGTGCATGGTCCAGCACCATATATATACCTTTATTTTTTTCTCCTTGGGTACCACTTTACTACCTGGATAGTTTTCTATGCTCGTCGATTCTACAGAGAGCGGTCACCGCAGTTACCGGTATTTCTTTTCCTCCATGCGGCGATCATACTCTTGTTTGTGGGGTCACTCATGCCTAGCCTTCACCTTGATTCTTTTTCCCAGTTTCTTTTTAATTTCAATATACATATTACTTTTTCTCTTTTTCACATCACCACATCACTCATGAATGAGACATGGTTTAAAAAAATGCTTGATAGCGTATGGCCAGTATGATTTATGCACACTATAGGTACGCTGCGGTGAGTGGCCTTCTGATGGGGCTCGCATTTCTCCACCCATTTTTCTGGTGGGGAGGTATTCTCGGTATAGCTCTCTTTCTTGTTTCACTTTCTCAGGGTGTCCGTGTTCGTGATGCAGGTGTCCTTGGCCTTATCGCGGGAACGCTCAAAATGCTCATCGCTTTTTCTGGATTGTGGGCAGTGTATCCTCTTGATTGGCTCGGTGACTTTAATCGAACACTGCAGCTGTTTGGAATTGGTATCGTATGGATCCTTGCGAGCATGATCATCGGCGCTGCCTTCGGCGCATTTGCCTGTGTAGCAACATGGGTACGCTTACACCCATATCGATACCTACTTCTCGGTGGTGCGCTCGTTCTTTCAGAAATACTTGGTTCGATTCTTTTTTCTGTAGTTATGTATGGTCCTGGCGGTGACATTAATGCACACCTCAGTATCGGCTATCTCGGATACACGCTCGCGCGGCATGGGGTACTTGGATTTTTTGCTATAGGTACTGGCGTGTACACACTTTCATGTGTTGTTCTCTGTCTCGGCCTTCTGCTTATGGAGCAGATCGAGAAGGCAAGAATGGTTGCCGTGCCTACGTACCATTCGTACCGTAAACCACTCTTGATGATTTTCGTTCTCCTTGTCACGTATTTCTTGCCACTCCATCCTTCAGTAGACGGGGGAATCAGTGTGGCAACAATACACACTGCATTCCCGAACACACTCGAGACGACCGGAGAGGAGAAAGCTGCACGAGTAGGGTACCTTATCGATACGTTTGAAGCGTCACTACAGACGGAGAGTGACGTTATTGTTTTTCCAGAGACCATCGGTGGCCTCAGGGTATTTGGTGGCGATGCAAATGTTTTTAATTTCATTAAAAAGCACACTGCATCTGATGTTGTGGTCGTTGACTCTGATACCGTACCAAACGATATGTCGATGGCTATCCGTGCTCGTGTGTACGATACGAGTACGAAGAGGGTACATGAGGTATACAAACACTATCTTGTGCCAAATGGAGAATTTCTCCCGTACACCGTGCATGCACTCATATATTTGTTTGGGGGCAAAGAAGTTGCTTCGGTACTTGATGAGCGTTTGGCGTATGCACAGGCCGATGCCGTTGTGTCCGAAGCAGACCAGGCTGTGCCCGCTGTCCTCTTTTGTTCCGAAAGTCTTTCACCATACGCTGCAGCCGTAGCTCGAGAAAAAACGATGCCACTCATTGTGCATCCTATTTCACATGCATGGTTTGATACGCCCACATTCTTTTGGTATCAGCTAGATCTCATGCTCCGAACGCAGGTACGCATGACCCGCACCCCGCTCGCCGTCGCAGCAAACATGGGGCATCCATTTGCATATGATGCCTTCGGAAATCCCGTGGTAGGTGAGACTGTCTATGAAACCGCATCGACGAGTGTGGTCGTGTATGAGCTCTAGCACTTCTTCAGTCTCGTGGAGTGTGCGAGAAACCATGTCGTCGTGTATGACCCCAAATTGAGCCAGTGCAATAAGACACAGTTGTGCTCATCCTATGCACACATTCTTGCTACAATTAAAGTGATGTACCACTTGGGATCAATACTGCGAGCTAGATATATTCTGAAGTCGCTTGTCGCGATTGTGCTTCTCTCATCTCTTGGTCTTCATGCACTCCAGATAAAACATAGTCACGTTACCGTTTCGAATACACATACCCATGTGCACGAGCATGTTGCTGGGCATGCAACACATGAGGGTGAACATAACAGCAAGACCATACCAACAATTGATCTCGATGTCATGATGCATGCTACGGATAAGAAGTTATTCCTACTTATTCTTGTCGCGATTTGTAGTGGAGTATTATTCTTTGATAGGAAACAACTTTTTACACAGCAATTTCTAGTGTCGCGTGAGACGTATAAAGATTTTGAAAAACGGAACAAAGGTTTACTTCGTGTATATAGTTACATCGTAACTACGCTTCGGAGAGGAATACTTCATTCGAAGGCCTACTAACGTATCCAATACTAAATACAGACAAGTATTGTCTAAACCAGGATTGCTATGCAATCTACTGATTACATTTTGAGTGAGGAAGCACATAAACTTTCGACTCATACGCACAGATGAAGGGGTAGTACAGAAGTGGTAGAGGTATACCCTCTACCAGAGGATGTATCCGAAAAGGCGTCGCATAGTGATGATGCCTTTTTCGGTAAGTCCTCACATAAAATCATCGTTTATACATAACGTATAGGTATTTCCGTATATGTTTGAAGTCATTGCAGACACTATTTTTAGTGTCGGGCTTACGCTTGGTGTGGGTTCGTCTACCTTTGCGCTCATTTTTTATATTCGTTCACTCGAGGACGGTGTTGTAAATGAAACAGAGCGCCGCTTTATGCATACTGTGTATAGCGTACTGCGGATAGGGATGGCGCTTATCCTTTTCGGTCTCGTCGCAACATCAATTGCAAGATCAACACTCGCACTTGGCGAACTTATTCTTGTTTCGATTATTACACTCAATGCAGTTCTCATGACATACAGGCGTATGCCCATGCAGATCGGTCCAGTTCTGGCTGGCGGTACTTGGTATGCACTCTTTTTATATGCAAAGACGCCGCTCGGCGCTGTGAGCCCTATTATTCTAACTTTCTGTTACGCAGTCTTTCTCTTTCTTTTGTATGGTATTTTTCAGTACTTCAAAAAGCGATTCACAAGTGTGAAAGGGGTCTACGGAGGTGATGTCGTCTGTGATGCCAAAACACTTGATACGTATTCAGAGGATGCGAGTAGTTTTAAATTGCTCCCACAGGCTGTGTACTATCCACGAAATGTGAACGATATCCAGGCGGTCATTCAGATGTGTCATGAGGCTCGGAAGACTGATCCTCGTGCATCGCTCACTGTGCGAGCAGGAGGTACATGTATGAGTGGTGGCTCCCTTAATACTGGATGGATAGTCGATATGACAAAGCATATGCGTCATATTGAAATCGATCCAGACAAAAGAGTTGCAACAGTAGCCATGGGTGCGTACTTCCGAGATATTGAAGATGCTGCCATCGAACACAATTTGATGTTTGCTCCGTATCCCTCATCACACCGCATATGTGGTATCGGCGGGATGCTTGGGAATAATGCCTCAGGTGAAAAAAGTCTGAGATGTGGGGCGACGAGCGATAATGTGCTTGAGCTCGAAGTTGTCCTTGCAGACGGTACTGTTGAACGCATTGCTCCAAAACCTCGTACTGAAATTACACATGAACGCGAAAAGAGCCTCCATGCACTCTATGTGAAGTTTGGGGAGAAACTCAAAAAAGCAACGGGCAACGTAAAAAAATCAGCTTCAGGATACCGCCTTGAAAAAATTGTGAATGGCGACATATTCAATCCCGTGCCGCTCTTTGTTGGCGCACAGGGAACACTAGGTATTATTACTAAGGCGGTCCTCAAACTGACCCCAATTCCAAAACACACTGAGCTTCTCATTATTTCTGCATCATCTCTTAAGGATATCCCTAAAGTTATTGAAACTATATACAAATATAATCCAGAATGTATTGAAACCTTTGATAAGAATACCTTTGCTAAAGCGAAGAAACATCTTAAGGATGCGGCACTGAGAGTGATGCCGTATGTCCAAGCACGATCTCATCTCGTCATTCTTGCTCAATTCAGCGAAGTGACCGATTTAGAAACAGTGGAGCAAGCGAAAGCTTGTCTCGAAGATCTTGTTTCTCAGAATTTTGACGTCCACCATGTTACAGATGTTGACGATGTAAAGGCGGCGTGGGAGATACGACGAAATTCTTTTCTACTCATTCGCGATCATACAGAGCAGAATTTTAAAGCAGTGCCATGTATCGAGGATGTTATTGTTCCTCTCTCTGAGTTGGGTAGGTTTATTACGGAACTTCGAAAAATCTTAAAACGACAAGAGATACAGTATGGCTACCACGGACATATCGGAGATGGGTCACTTCGCATCATTCCTGTCTTTGACTTTACGAAGCCCACTGTGGGAGAGGACATAACAGCACTTATGGATGAGGTCTTTGCACTCGTTAAGCGGCTAAAAGGGAATATCAGCGCAGATCATAGTGACGGTATCGTCCGAACCCCTTATCTTGAGATGTTCTATGGCAAAGAGCTTTATGATGTCTTTGGGGAGATAAAGAACCTCTATGATCCTACAAATATTATGAACCCTCACAAGAAAGTGGGAGGGTCAGTGGGGCTCCTGAAGCAATGTCTTAACTGCAACAAAATCTAAAGTTTTGTCACGATGTTCCTCGGTGGAGGGATTCGGTCACGAGTTTCTAACTCGCGATGCTCGTAAGAACTCTCGACCCCGGCTTGCCGACAAGCACTCGCATATGCTCGTCTTGTATACCGGCTTCGCCTTTCGAATCCCCACACAGTGCCCCGCACTGTGTGCTCTCGCTTCACTACGTTCAGCGGAGAGTGAGGGATTCGATTCTTACAGAATCTGTTCAGGTCGTATGATAGTTTTTTGAAATATATTTCAAAAAACTATCGACGACCTCTTCGAATCCACGGAAATAGTCTCCCAGACTATTTCCTCACACTCTCCGCTCAAGAAAATAACCACCTAGCGGTGGTATTTTCAATGAGCGGGCGGTCTCGAGATAGAACCGTGGGAGGTCAAGGTAGGCTTGACCGGTTTAGTAATATTTAGAAATCAATTTGAGAGTCTCTCGAGCGCACCTTTAAAGTAAAATCGCTTATACTCTTTGTCTGTGTCAGGTAGCTTTTCCACAAGCGCAATATGTGAGGCTTTCACTGTTTCCTTTATAGACAGGTCATTCAGATATTTTTTACCTTTGGAGTGACCTTCTTCTGATAAGTCACGAAAAGCCACAGTGACGTGTGGCGCGTATGGCTTTGGCATTTGGTACCAAAGGGTGAATCTTGAAGTTACTTTATTTTGAACGTCATTTACCAAGTGACTGAGCATATCATTTGGAATCACCTCAACCCAAAGAACGTACGGAGTAGTAATCTCTCCTTCTCCTCCAGTTCTATTTGTTAACCCCCCAAAACCTTCTAGTGAAACATCAAAAGATGACTGGTTACCTGTAAGCTCTTCCAGAATATTCTCAACAATCACAAGCTCTTCATCTGTCACAGAAATACCATCCCCAACGGTAAAGTGAGGTTTCCATGAATCTAGGCATGCTCGTGACCCAGTAATTTCGTAAAGTTTACTCTGGATGCTTCGAATTTTTGCTGCATGTTCATCCTCCAGAAAAACAACAATTGAATATTTTTTCATCCGTCAATCTTACCGTTACCGACGAATTGGTAAAGCAAAAGACACATCTTTTGAAGTGTCTCGTGCTAGCTCTAGACGGCGGAGAGTGAGGGATTCGATTCTTACAGAATCTGTTCAGGTCGTATGACAATTTTGTAAGTTATTTATAAAATTGTCGACGACCTCTTCGAATCCACGGAAATAGTCTCCCAGACTATTTCCTCTCACTCTCCGCTCAAGAAAATAACCACCTAGCGGTGGTATTTTCAATGAGCGGGCTATGTGGGTTAAGTGCTCACACGTTCAAGCCCAGTAAGGCTATTCCAGTACCTTTTGGCTAGGTCAATTTAGGTAAGTGGGTCCGGGGTGTAATGATGGACTTTGAAGTACAAAAAGAGTAGTATCGAATCCAGACAGTCACAACCACCAATCTCAACAAGGAGTTGAACATGAACGTTCCATACATCGGCATTACTGACTTCATGACCTATGGACAAGTCGAGCGAATGCTCGCTGTGTTCAAGGCAAATGTCAGGCCAGGACAACATCGCCGCCTGCATGTCGGCGTGATGATGAGCCGTAAGACACTCTACGGTCTTGAAACCAAGTGGAGCAAGGCCTTTCCGCTCAAGGAGGCAATCGCCGATATCTTCGGCTCCAGCGAGACCATGAACTGCCTGCACTATGCTGACTACGATGCAGTCGATGTGTCCGAGAGTCTTGCCAGAGCAATCAGCTTTGGTGGCGATGGCCTCAATGCATTACAGCTCGACATGATCTGGCCCAATCCAAAACATGTTGCTCGAGCCGTCAATTCCTCCGGCAAGAAGTTGGAAGTTGTCCTCCAGGTCGGCAAGGACGCGATCGAGCAAGCTGACAACGATCCTGAAAAAATCGTGGCCAAGCTCCAAGAGTACGTTGGTGTCGCACACCATGTACTGCTCGACAAGAGCATGGGCAAGGGTCTTGGGATGGACGCCGAAGGACTCATCCCCTTTGCTCAGGCAATCAGGGATACCTTCCCTGATCTTGGGATTGTCGCAGCAGGTGGACTGGGACCGGAAAGTATCGGACTGGTCGAGCCGCTCGCGAAGGACTTTCCCGACATCTCGATTGACGCCCAAGGCAAGCTTCGTCCGAGTGGAAGTGCGCTTGATCCCATTGATTGGGACATGGCCGAAGTCTACCTCATCAGGGCATTGGGGCTCCTGAGGTAGAGAAACGAAGCGAGGGACCGTCTGTGGAATCAACCACGGCCGGTCCCTTTTAAGTTATTCGTATAATGACAAAACGACACAGCAATCGCTGTGTCGTTTTGAAGTACTCGGGTCATACCGATACTTAGTTCTCTTGGCGGAGACGGATTCGGTCACGAGTCACTAACTCACTTCGTTCGTAAGTGCTCTCGACCCCGTCTCGCCGACCCAGAGGGTACCCCGGCTCCGCCTTTCGAATCCCTCACTCTCCGCTCAAGAAAATAACCACCTAGCGGTGGTATTTTCAATGAGCGGGCGGTCTCGGGCAAGAACCGTGGACGGTCAAACAGGGCTTGACGGTTTTGCTACTTTTCAAACGCGTCTCTCGACGGGTCTCGTGCTTAAAAAAGTGACAAAAGTGACATAGATCACGAGTAAAAAGTTACAGTCCTATGTCACTTTTATAAATACATAAATCAAGCACTATCGGTGTTAAAACCTTTGTGATTAATGAGATATACACCAGTATAAATACTGAATAGATAACCATCAGTAGAATAGGCTCCCATTTCTTAGTTTTGATATCTTCTCGTAATGGTTTTGTGTGTGCCTTATAAGCTTCTTGCAACTTGTTAAAAAACTCATACACGATAAATATAAAACCAATCGTCCAGAGTGTGTTTAAGGCCTCGATACCGTCTGGTGTCTTAGTTTCAAGGTTGCAATAAGTTTGAGCTAGAAAGATTAGTACGCCAAAACCAACACTTGCATGAATCGCTGATTTATAGACTGCGTGACCAGCTAACAGCATTATTGCCACCAGTAAAACGGCCAAAAAAGCAATTGAGAAAAAGTAGGTACTCGTGAGAAGTACATGGTCAAAATAATTATTATCAAGAAAAATCAGCGTCGTTAGTACAAGGGTCAGCAATAGCGAAATTACCTTTTCTTTCTTTAAATCTAGCTTTGAAATTAGGTTTTTAAAACGATCCATAACGAAACTATACTCTTATGAGTTGGGTATGTAAATTTGCTATTCTTGTAGCCTTACGTACTCAATTCTAGTCTTATTACCATCTAGAATTTTGTCATCAAGGGAAACAAGGGGCGGCTTGCCACGAGCCGAATACTCAAGTGTTTTAAACAGATAGCCCAGAAATGACCCTGTATATCGGTAACATCGTATACACGACCGAATTTTGTCTGGCACCTCGTCCTCGTAGCCTTTCCAACGATACATTTGCGGATACCTATCAATCCAGTCATCAGTCACGAATGTGACCCAGCGTACCAATTCTTCCTGAGCATACACATTGCCACGTTGACCGATACGTACCAGACGGATAATCATGCGGTCTTGAATCTGTTTGTCTGAATCGGAAGCCGGAGCAAAGAAGGTGTATAGTTTATCTTTGTATTTGGTAAGTACGGCGTCTACTTCTGATTGTCTCTCGTATAGTCGTGCTTGTTTATACCTGTATCTAGTCCAACGTTTAGCATATGTACGATCAAGTGATCTAGTGACTATGTCCCAGTCAATCTGGTTGTTTTCGGTTCGGTAGTTATTACGGACAAAATGGTAAACGGTAGGGACGGTGAAGTAAATCCAAGAACTGCTAAATGAGTCTGGCTTTTTTTGATTCAGTGTTGTGTTTAGGATTTGAACGGCTTGTTCCAAATTCATTACACAATTTTCTCATACAATTATTTCTTCTTCGAGTGCAGAGAGAATAGGTATAAGGAAACAGAGACAAGAATAAGAACCGAGATGACTAAATTGAAACTCGTTGTAAATGACCAGCCGTTAAAGCATGCGAATGTAATTTCGCTACCAGCCTTTACTAGTACAATCAATAAAAGCAGAGCTGGAAAAATTACTGTATACAGTAACCACATCCAATCTGAAAAAATTGGGTAATTACTCAAGTAAGATTTTCCTTCTCGAGATATTAATCCACTTTCAATTCTGTCTTCAAGCTCATGCAAATATGTGTATTGTCGCTCAACAAAAATAGAGGTCTGACAATAACGAAGTATGAACAGTAGAAGCAAGAACCAGACAGCGCTACCAATAATTGATAAATCGATGGATGTTGTGATTCCAAACTGATGATTGAGTATGTTATTTAAGGCGGAAACTGAAACTTCAGGCAAAATTCCCTGAATAACGAGAAGTGCCAGCGTAAGGACTACATAAATAAGAAGCCTATCACGACGTTTGATTACCTCAGCGGTAATGTTACAAGTCTCTTTATAGTGGTCGTAGAGTATTTCTGACATAGTTACTAGAAAATATATGGTGCTGAGTTGAGTGCCCGTGTTACGTTATCCTCAGTAAATCCATATTCGCAAGAAGCGTTTACTCCCACCAATCTTTCTGGCAGAGCGTAATGAGGTTTAAGTTTGATGACAGCAATTCTTTTCTTTAATTCAATACTCTTAGCAACTTCGTAGTTAATCCAATTTCGCTGACCGATTAGATCATGCTTTCTGTGTAATGCATTAGCATTTTCGCCAACAATAACTAAGGTATGGGTAGCATCCTTAATTTTCATGGTTAAGGCTGCCTTTATACGACCGACATTAAAGCTATCAATTTCTTGTGGAGTTCCGTCTTCGAAGACGAAATTGAATTTAGGGTTACTATGCCAAGCTTGGAGCAGATACTTATAATGCTTATCGTCTGAGTAATCAAAACTGACAAAAACTTTCGGTAACATATTAGTCAAGATTATTACTCTCTTTCCGATCAGGATTTGAGACTGGGGTTGGTAATCCGTTTACGTTCCGAACATGATAATCTGAAAAATTACCCTGTTTTATTTCTTTCACAAACTGAGTACGTGTCATATCTTTTCCCGTCTTGTTATCATGAAATTTTTGATTACGTCCTGAATCACTTTCAGACGTCACCACCACTGACTTCGCCATATAATTAATTTATTAACTTTTAATAATTCCTACAACCTTTCCGCTTAATTGAAAATCGTCACCCTCGTGTATGAAAATAGGTAGGTACTTTTCAGTCGAGTCGGCTTCGAGGACAATCCGCTTGTGAGCTTTGTCTTCTCGGTAGCGTTTAATCGTCGCCATGCCGTCAATTACAGCTACGACAATGTCTCTATCTTTATAGTTATAGAAATTACTGTCGACAAGAATGAAGTCACCACTCT
>Ga0075163_10000860_pt1 | contig 40494 bp, 28 predicted proteins | sample JI1023141ADNA_FD_71478 | JGI IMG/M metagenome (GOLD analysis project Ga0075163, IMG submission 71478) | Wastewater effluent complex algal communities from Wisconsin, to seasonally profile nutrient transformation and Carbon sequestration -... | ecosystem: Engineered > WWTP > Effluent > Algae...
CTTGACGTCGTCGGAGACGTCGTGGTCGAGGTCCATGACCAGGTAGCCGATGTCGGCGGCGGTCGCGAGGTGCTGGGCGCGGATGTTGGCGCCGAGGTCGCTGACGATGCGGTTGATGTCGCGGAGCACGCCGGGGACGTTCTTGTGGATGTTGAGGATGCGGTGGGTGCCCGGGATGCTCGCCATCTCGATCTCGGGGAAGTTGACCGCGCCGGTGGTGGCCCCGGTGTTGACGAACTTGGTCAGCGAGGTCGCGACCTCGCGGCCGATGTTCTCCTGGGCCTCCTCGGTCGAGCCGCCGATGTGCGGCGTCAGGATGACGTTGCCCAGCCCGCGCAAGGGCGACTGGAAGTCGTCGCTGGCGCCCTCGGGCTCCTCGGGGAACACGTCGACCGCGGCGCCGGCCAGGTGGCCCGCGCGCAGCGCCGCCGCCAGCGCCTCGACGTCGACCACCGTGCCGCGGCTGGCGTTCAACAGGTGCGCGCCCGGCCGCATCGCCGCCAGCTCGGCGGCGCCGATCATGCCCTGGGTCTGCGGGGTCTCGGGCACGTGCAAGGTGACGAAGTCGCTCGACGCCAAGAGCGCGCGCAGGTCGGGCACCGCGCGCACGTTGCCGACCGCCAGCTTGGTGGCGATGTCGAAGTAGAGGACGCGCATGCCGAACGCCTCGGCCAGCACGCCGACCTGGGTGCCGATGTGGCCGTAGCCGATGATGCCCAGCGTCTTGCCGCGCACCTCGTGGCAGCCGGCCGACACCTTGCGCCAGCGGCCGCCGTGGACCTCGCGGACGCGATCGCCGAGCTGCCGGGCCAGGAACACGATCTCGGCCAGCACCAGCTCCGCCACCGAGCGGGTGTTGGAGTACGGCGCGTTGAACACCGGCACGCCGGCGTGGGCCGCCGCGTCGCACGCGATCTGGTTGGTGCCGATGCAGAACGCGCCGATCGCGAGCAGCCGCCGCGCCTCGGCCAGCACCGCCGGCGTCACCCGGGTCTTCGAGCGGATGCCGAGCACGTGGACGTCGCGGATGCGCTCGATCAGCTCACCCTCGCGCAGCGCCGCCGACGCCCGCTCGATCTTCCAGCCCTCGCCGCGCGCGCCGAACAGCTCGTCGGCTGACGCGTGGATGTTCTCGAGCAGGAGGACCGAGATCTCGCTCTTGGGGAACGACGTGCGAGCGGGCGCGACCATGGCGCGACCATGCCGCCTCGGCTCCGGCGCCGCAAGCACCGACGCCGCCTCAGCGATGCCGCGGCGTCAGCAGCCCAGCCGCGGCAGCAGATCGTCGAGCTCGACCGCGGTGGCGCGGCAGCTCTCGACCAGCCCGGCGCGATCGTCGGGATCGCCGACCGCCGCGCTCTTGCCGACGATGCGCGCCTGCTCGAGCAGCCGCTGCTTGACGTCGACCGCGACCTTGCCGCAGCGGACCGCGCGCAAGAGCGTCGCGATCAGCGCGTCGCACTCGGCGATCCGCGGGCCGACCGCCGCCGGGGTCAGGTCGGGCACGCAGCCCGCGGCGATCAGCGCGTCGCGCAGCGGCGGCGCCGCCCGCCGACACGCCGCCACGTCGCCGCGCCCCTTGCGCCGCTGGGTGCGCAGCCGGGCGACCAGCGGCCCGACGTCCACCGCCGGGGGCGCCAGCGCGTCGCAGCCCTCGGCGATCGTCGCCAGCGCCGCCAGCTCGTCGCACGGCGGCGCGCCGATCGACGCGCGGGTCAGGCTCGCGGTCGCGACGCAGCCGCTGCCGAGCGTCACGGTCAGGGTCGCGCGCCCGGGCTTGCCGGCGCGCCACGCCACGCGCACGTCGGCGCGGTTGCCCTCGAGCAGGTCGCCGCCCAGCGGCGCCATGGCCTCGACGCCCCAGCCGTCGGCCAGCGCCGCCAGATCGATCTGGTAGCCCGAGCCGTCGCGCCCGACCGCCAGCGCCACCCGCGCAGCGCCGTCGATCGCGCAGCGCTGCCAGCGCACCGGCCCGCGCCACTGCCCGACCACCGCCGCCGGATCGGGCTCGGTCCACGGCTGCGCGACCGCCGGCGCCGCGGCGAGCGGCGCGGTCAACGCGACCAGCAGCAGGCGCGCCGCGCCAGGTCGGGACCGCATGCCCCAAGCCTAGCACCGCGTCAGTCGACGATCGTCGCGGTCGGCAGCGGCTCGGGCGCCGGCGCGGCCAGCGCCTGCTTGCGCCACTCGAGCACGGCGTAGGCGAGGCCACCGGCGAGCAGCGTCAGCGTGCCGGCCAGCGAGCCCCACGGCTGCGACTTGACCTGCATGTAGATCGACCAGCCCGACAGCGCCAGGAACACCGCCGGCGTCAGCGGGTACAGCGTGGTCTTGTACGGCCGCGGCAGATCGGGCTGGCGCACCCGCAGCACGTAGACCGCGCCGACCGCCAGGGCCGCGCTGACGAACAGCGTGAACTGGATGTACTGGATCAGCTTGCCGAGGTCGCCGACCAGGATGAACGCGCAGGCCAGCACGCCCTGCACCGACACCGCGACCGCCGGCACGCCGCGCCGGGTGCGCCGGGCCAGCGCCGCCGGCAGCGCGCCGTCCTCGGCCATCGCCGCGTAGATCCGCGGGCCGGCCATCACCATCGCCGACACCGACGACACCAGCGCCAGCGACACCAGCAGCGCCATCACCTTGCCGGCGGTCGGGCGGAACAGCGCGCTGGCCGCGGCGGCGCCGACGTCGACCACCGGCGCGCCCAGCTCCTCGGGCGACAGCGCGTAGAGGAACGTGATGTTGACCAGCAGGTACAGCACGATCACGCCGCCGGTGCCGAGGAACAGCGCCCGCGGCAGCGTGCGCGCGGGATCGCGCAGCTCGCTGGCCAGGTACGCCGCCGCGTTCCAGCCGGTGTACGCGAAGCCGACCCAGAACAGCGACTCGGCGAACGCGCCGGTGGGCACGTTGGCGGTGATGCCGCCGGCGCGCGCGTCGAAGTGCGTCCAGTCGCCCGTGCCCAGCGCCAGCCCGGCGATCACGAACACCAGCAGCAGCCCGACCTTGGCGATCGTGAACGCGGTCTGCACGCGGCCGCCGATCGCGGTGTCGAGCGAGTGCAGCCCGGTCATCGCCAGCACCAGCGCCACCGCCACCACCCGCTGCGACAGCCCGGCGTCGAGGCCGGGCACGACGTCGTGCAGGTACGTCGCGAAGCCCAGCGCGCTGACCGCGATCGCCGCCGAGAAGCCGGCGGTGAGCGACACCCAGCCCGACATCGCGCCGATCGCCGGGTGGTAGGCCTCGCGCAGGTAGACGTACTCGCCGCCGGCCCGCGGCATCATCGCGCCCAGCTCGGCGTAGGCCGCCGCGCCGCACAGCGCGAGCACGCCGCCGATCACCCACGCCACCAGCATCGTGCCGGCGTCGTGCAGCGCCTGCGCCTGGTAGCCGGTGCTGGTGAAGATGCCGGTGCCGATGATGTTCGCCACCACCAGCGCCGCGGCCGTGGCCAGCCCGAGCTTGGCAGGACGCGACGGGCCGGTCATCGGCCCGCTCTATCGCACGTGGCGGTCCAGGAACGCCAGCGCATCGCGCCAGCACCGGCGGGCCTGGGGCTGCCACACGAAGGCGTGGAAGGCGTGGATGCCGCCCGGGTAGTAGCGGGCCTCGCACGGCACGCCGCGCGCGACCAGCGCCCGCTCGAGCCGGCGGGTGTCGTCGAGGAGCGGGTCCCGGGTGCCGACCGGCGCGAACATCGGCGGCAGCGGCCGGTCGACGGGATCGCCGCGCTCGAGCACCGCCAGCGGATCGGCGAGATCACGAAACCGGCCCGCGGGCGCGTCACCCAGGTACGACGCGGCGGTGTCGTCGAGAATTCCCTGCACCCAGCCCGGCAGCCGGCGGCGGTGGCCGTGGCGCTCGGGCCGCGACACCTCGAGGATCGCGCAGAACGGCAAGGCCGCGCGCGGCACCACGCCGGCGTCGAACACCGCCCGCGCGAACGGCTCGTCGCGGCGCTGGCACGCGGCCAGCGTCAGCGCGGTGGCCGCGGCAGCTCGGCCAGCATCCACTGCCACGCCCGGCACGCGTCCTCGATCGCCGCCGGGTAGCGGTGGGTCGGCGCCAGCCGGTACGAGATGTTCACCACCAGGTAGCCGTGGCGCGCGAACGCCAGGCCCATCAGCCAGTGGGTGTCCTTGGACAGGATGCGGAACGCCCCGCCGTGGACGTAGAACACCACCGGCAGCGGCCCGGTCCGCCGGCGCGGGTGGTAGACGTCGAGCACCTGCTCGGGCCCGGGGCCGTAGCGCAGGTCGCGCTCGACGTGGACGCCGTGGCGCTCGGGCCGCGCCTGCGGGTGCAGCCGCCCCGCCGCCGACAGCCCGTGGAACATCGCGCGGGTCAGCGTCTGGGCGAGCGCGGCCATCGCGGCATTGTAGCGGGTTCAACGCGATCTCGCGCCGTCGGTGGCCCCAGGTGGTGACTCGCTCGGGCGCCCGCGGTAAACGTCGGCCATGCCGCGCCAGGGTGATCTCCGTTCGGTCCTCATCATCGGTTCCGGCCCCATCGTCATCGGCCAGGCCTGCGAGTTCGACTACTCGGGGACCCAGGCGTGCAAGGCGCTGCGCGAGGAGGGCCTGCGGGTCATCCTGATCAACTCCAACCCGGCGACGATCATGACCGACCCGGAGCTGGCCGACGCCACTTACGTCGAGCCGCTCACCGTCGCCGTGCTCGACCAGATCCTGGCCAAGGAGAAGCCCGACGCGATCCTGCCGACGCTCGGCGGCCAGACCGGCCTCAACCTGGCCATGGACGCGCACAAGGCCGGCATCCTCGACAAGCACGGCGTCAAGCTGATCGGCGCGTCGGTCAAGGCCATCGAGATGGCCGAGGACCGCGAGCTGTTCAAGCAGGCGATGGCGCGCATCGGCCTGGCCTGCCCGACCTCGACGGTGGTGACCTCGGTCGACGAGGCGCGCAAGGTCATCGACGACATCGGCTTCCCGTGCATCCTGCGGCCGTCGTTCACGCTGGGCGGCTCGGGCGGCGGCATCGCCTACAACGCCCGCGAGCTCGACCGGATGGTGCAGTTCGCGCTCGACATGTCGCCGGTCCACCAGGTGCTGCTCGAGGAGAGCGTGCTCGGCTGGAAGGAGTACGAGCTCGAGGTCGTCCGCGACACCAAGGACAACGCGATCATCATCTGCTCGATCGAGAACCTCGATCCGATGGGCGTCCACACCGGCGACTCGATCACCGTCGCGCCGGCGATGACGCTCACCGACAAGGAGTACCAGCGCATGCGCGACGCCTCGATCGCGATCATGCGCGAGATCGGGGTGACCACCGGCGGCTCGAACGTGCAGTTCGCCGTCGACCCGGCCACCGGCCGGCAGCTGGTGATCGAGATGAACCCGCGGGTGTCGCGCAGCTCGGCCTTGGCGTCGAAGGCCACCGGCTTCCCGATCGCCAAGATCGCGGCGAAGCTGGCCATCGGCTACACGCTCGACGAGCTGAAGAACGACATCACCCGCACGACGCCGGCGTCGTTCGAGCCGACGATCGACTACGTCGTCGTCAAGTGGCCGCGCTTCGCGTTCGAGAAGTTCCCGGCCGCGCGCACCACGCTCGGCCCGCAGATGAAGTCGGTCGGCGAGGCGATGGCGATCGGTCGCACCTTCCGCGAGGCGCTGGGCAAGGCGATCCGCTCGCTCGAGACCGGCCGCGCCGGGTTCGACGCGCCGCTCGGCGCGCTGGCCGACGACCTGCCCGGCCTCGAGCGCGCGATGGCGGTGCCCGGTCCCGAGCGGCTGTTCCAGCTGGCCCGCGGCTTCCAGCTCGGGCTGTCGCTCGAGCGGGCCCACGAGCTGACCCGCATCGACCCGTGGTTCCTGCGGCAGATCCACGCGATGGCGATGGACGAGCTGGCCATCGCCGGCGCCGGCGGGCTGGCGGCGATCGCCCCGGCGGAGCTGCGCCGCTACAAGCGCGGCGGCGTGTCCGACCGCCGCATCGCCGCGCTCACCGGCGCCCGCGAGACCGAGGTCCGCGCCGCGCGCAAGGCCGCCGGCGTCGTGCCGGTCTACAAGCGGGTCGACACCTGCGCCGCCGAGTTCGAGGCGCACACGCCGTACTTCTACTCGGCCTACGAGGACGAGTGCGAGGCGGCGCCGACCGACGCGCGCAAGGTGATCATCCTCGGCGGCGGCCCCAACCGCATCGGCCAGGGCATCGAGTTCGACTACTGCTGCGTCCACGCGTCGATGGCGCTCGAGGAGCTGGGCCTCGAGTCGATCATGATCAACTGCAACCCCGAGACGGTGTCGACCGACTACGACACCTCGGACCGGCTGTACTTCGAGCCGCTGACCCTCGAGGACGTGCTGGCGATCTGCGATCGCGAGCGGCCGTGGGGCGTGATCGTGCAGTTCGGCGGCCAGACCCCGCTCAAGCTGGCGGTGGCGCTGACCGAGGCCGGCGTGCCGATCCTCGGCACCAGCGCCGACGCGATCGATCGCGCCGAGGACCGCGAGCGGTTCGGCGCGGTGCTCGACAAGCTGGCGCTGCGCGCGCCGCGCTGGGGCATCGCCCACACCCTCGATCAGGCCCGCGCCGAGGCCGCGCGCATCGGCTACCCGGTGATGATCCGCCCGAGCTACGTGCTCGGCGGCCGGGCGATGGAGCGGGTCTTCGACGCCACCGCCCTCGAGGACTACTTCCTGCGCAATCGCCTCACCGGGGCCGACGGCACCGCCGCGCAGATCTCGTTCCCGCTCCTGGTCGATCAGTTCCTCCACGACGCGGTCGAGCTCGACGTCGACGTGGTCGCCGATCGCACCGGCGCGGTGGTGGTGGGCGGCGTGATGGAGCACATCGAGGAGGCCGGCATCCACTCGGGCGACTCGGCGTGCGCGCTGCCGCCGTACTCGCTGCCGCCGGCGATCATCGACGAGGTCAAGCGCCAGGCCCGGGTGCTGGCCATCGAGCTCGGCGTGATCGGCCTGATGAACACCCAGTTCGCGGTCCACGACGGCCTGGTCTACGTGCTCGAGGTCAACCCGCGGGCGTCGCGCACCGTGCCGTTCGTGTCCAAGGCGATCGGCGTGCCGCTGGCCAAGGTCGCGGCCAAGGTGATGGCCGGCAAGACCCTGGCCGAGCTGGGCGTCGTCGAGACCGTGCCCGGCCACGTGTCGGTCAAGGAGTCGGTGTTCCCGTTCGTGAAGTTCGAGGAGGTCGACACCATCCTCGGCCCCGAGATGCGGTCGACCGGCGAGGTCATGGGCCTGGGCCCGACGTTCGCCGAGGCCTACCTCAAGGCCCAGGACGCCGCCGGGGTCAAGCTGCCGACCGGCGGCGTGGCGTTCCTGTCCGTGCGCGACTCCGACAAGGGCGCCGCGGTCGAGCTGGCCGGCGCGCTGATCGCGCTGGGCTTCGAGATCATCGCCACCCACGGCACCGCCAGGTCGCTGGTCGCGGCCGGCATCGCGGCGCGCGGGGTCAACAAGGTGCTCGAGGGGCGGCCGCACTGCGTCGACGCGATGGACAACCGCGAGATCGACTTCGTCGTCAACACCACCGAGGGGGCCCAGGCCATCCTCGACTCGCAGTCGCTGCGCCGTGGCGCGCTGCGCAACGGCATCGCGTACTTCACGACCATCCGCGGCGCCCGGGCCGCGCTGGCGGCGATCGCGCTCTTGCGCCAGGCCAGCTTGCAGGTGTGTGCCCTCCAGGGGTACCAAGGATCGCTCGCGGGCGCGCCCCCCGCGGCCCGGTGAAGCCATGGCTGACAAGTACCCGATGACCCCGGCCGGCCAGGCCTGGATGAAGAAGCAGCTGAAGTACCTCAAGGAGGTCGCGCGCCCCAACAACGCCAAGGCGATCGAGATCGCCCGCGGGCACGGCGACCTCTCGGAGAACGCCGACTACTCCGCCGCCAAGGAGGAGCAGGGGATGATCGAGGCCAAGATCCGCGAGTACGACGCCAAGCTGGCGCTCGCCGAGGTCATCGACCCGACCAAGCTGTCGGGCGACCGCGTGCAGTTCGGCGCGACCGTGACCATCGAGGACGCGGACACCGGCGAGACCTCGATCTACACGATCGTCGGCGAGCACGAGGCCGACATCAAGAAGCGGCGGATCTCGCTGGTGGCGCCGGTGGCGCGCGGCCTCCTGGGCAAGCGGGTCGGCGACGACGTGACGATCACGACGCCCAAGGGCAAGCGCGAGTTCACGATCGCCTCGGTCGAGTGGGTCGAGGTCGGCCCGCCCGACGAAGAGGTGTGAGCGCGGCGGCTGGCCATCGCGCCGGCCCCGATGCATGCTGAGGACATGCGACGGTCGTCGGTCTGGCTCGCGATCGCTGCGCTCGCGGCGACCAGCCCGGTCGCGGCCGGCGGGCGCGGCGGGCAGCTGGCCCGCGTCGAGGCGCCGCCGGTCAGCCGCGCCTGGGTGCCGGGCGGGCGGTTCATCATGGGCACCTCGCCCGAGGACCTCGAGACGCTCGCCGCCGAGTGCCAGCAGGTCCAGTCGCTGCGCGCGTTCTTCCGCGACGACCCGTGCCTGGTGTGGGTCACCGTGCTGGCGATGCGCGCGCCGCGCGAGGTGCAGGTCGACGGCTTCTGGATCGATCGCCGCGAGGTGACGGTGCGCGAGTACCGGGCCTGCGTCCACGCCGGCGCGTGCGCGCTGGCGCCGCTGCTCGACGGCGACCCGCGCTACCTCGCCGACGGGCTGCCCCAGGTCAACGTCACCCGGGGCGAGGCCGACGCGATGTGCCGGTGGCGCGGTGGGCGGCTGCCGACCGAGGCCGAGTGGGAGAAGGCCGCGCGCGGCACCGACGCGCGGACCTGGCCGTGGGGCGACGACCCCGGGCCGGCCAGCCACGATCGCCGCGACGACTTCAACCACGGCCGCGCGCTGGTGCCGGCGATGGCCGAGCTCGATCAGGTGATGCGCGCGACCGCGGCCAACGTCCGCGCGCTGGGCGAGCCCGACGCCGGCGACGGCTTCGAGCTCCTGGCGCCGCCGGGCAGCCTGCGCGCCAGCGACAGCCCCTACGGCGTGAGCGACCTGGCCGGCAACGTCGCCGAGTGGGTCGCCGACGCCTTCTCGCTCGAAGGCTGGAACGGGCTGCCGGCGGCCAACCCGCTGCGCCTGCCGGACCCGGGCCGCGACAACGCGATGATCCGCGGCGGCTCGTGGCGCGACCCGCCGTTCCTCGGGCGCGTCGACCTGCCCCACTACCTCGGCCTGCACATGGACGCGGCGCTGCGCACGCCGTACATCGGCTTCCGCTGCGTCTACTCCACCACCGAGCCGATCGCGGTCCGGGCGGCGGCGCCGCTGCCGCCGCTGCCGTAGCGGGCGATCAGGGCGCGTCGACGCTGACCGCGTCGACGCTGACCGCGTCGACGGTGCTCACCGCGGCGTCGATCGCCGCGTCGTTGGGCGCGTCGGTGCCGCCGTCGTTGCCGGTGCTGGGCTCGCTGACGAGGCAGGTGTGCGTCGACTCCACGCACTGCAGGCCGTCCTCGCAGTCGGCGGTGGTCTGGCACCGCTCGCCCTCGCCCTGCCGGCACCCGAGGGCGAGGACGGCGGACAGGACGATCACGACGACGGTGGCGGGCGCGCGCATGGCGGCGCGAGAGTACACGCGGAACATCACCGACGTAAGACCTCGGCGCGGCCGCGAGGGTTGCCCGCGGCCCCTTCCGGAGAGCTCACCGGGTTGGTCAGAACAACGAACCCACGAAGAGGATCTCGCGTTTCGGGTGGGGGCCCCACGTTCGCCGTCCCCCACGAGCGATGGAGATTCATGCAGCGTGGAGCGCCACCTGCCACCACCTGGGTTTCTTTGAAAAACCCTCTCTTTATCACCGCGCGGCGAGCCAGGCGCCGGCGGCCTGGACGCGGATGGCGCTGCCGGCGGCGGCGTCCGCGACCACCGTGGCCGAGCCGGCCAGGGTCGCCGCGCGGCCCGACACCACGACCAGCCGGCGGATCGCGGCGGCCGCGACCGCGGGATCGGCGTCGCTGGCGGCGGCGGCGAGCGCGGCCTTGTCGGAGGTGGCGGTGAGGATCGCGATCCGCACCGCAGGGTCGGCGTCGGTGTGGCCGGCCAGCTTGGCCGCGCCGCCGGCGCCACCGGCGGTGCCGAGCGCGGTCGCCGCGGCCAGCCGCACCGAGACCTCGGCGTGGCCGAGCAGCGCCGCGGCGCGGTCGAGCTCGCCGGCCCGCACCAGCGCGTCGGCCAGGCTGGCCTGGACCAGCGCGCTCTTGTCCTTGGCCTGCGCGACCAGGTTGTCCTTGCCGCGCTTGGCGTCGAGGCGGCCCAGCGCCAGCACCGCGGCGGCGCGGACCCGCTCGTCGCGATCGCGCAGCAGGGGCGCCAGCAGCCAGAACGTCGCGCGGCTGTTCGCGCCGGCGGCGGCCGCGGCGGCGATCGCGGTGGCGCAGGTCGCGCGCACCGACGCGTCGGGATCGGCGAGCCCGCGGCCCAGCGGCTTCCACGCGCTGCCGTCGACGGTGGCGGCGGTGCCGAGCGCCCGGCACACCGCGCCGCGCACCCGCGGCTCGCCGGTCGCGGCCAGCTTGCCGATGTCGGCGATCGCCGACGGCACCGGCGCCCCGCTCGCGGCGATCAGCGCGGCCCACGTCTTGGCGCGATCGGCCGGCGTCGCGCCAGCCTTGCCGGCCGCCAGCCAGGCGCCGACCACCCGCGCGACCTCGGCCTTGGCGTCGAGGGCGGCCAGCGCGTGCGCCGCGCTGGCGGTGAGCTCGAGGTTGGCCCCGGCGTCGCGCTCGAGGATCGTCACCAAGAGCGGCGCGGCGTCGACGTCGCCGATCGCCGCCAGCGCCTCGATCGCGGCGCCGCGCAGCTCGACGTCCATCGCGCCGTCGGCGATCGCCCGCAGCTCGCGGGCGGCGGTCTTGGCCTTGGCGACGGCGGCCGCGCCGATCGCCAGCCGCTGCACGCCGGCGTCGGCGCTGGCCAGCCCCTCGCGGACCGCGGCGATCATGACGCGCTCGCCGAAGCCGAGCGCCACCGCGCCGGGGTCGGAGCCGGCGCCCTTGGCCACCCGGCGCGCGGCCTCGGTCAGGTTGCCGTCGTCGAGGAACTTTGGCACCGACCGCTCGATCGGCCACTCGACGCGGGTCAGGCTGGCGGTCGCCGCGCCGGCCTGGCGCTGATCGCGGCCGAACCGCCAGGTGACGTAGGCGCGGTCGTCGTCGGACAGGAACGCGCGCGGCGGCGCCGGGAACGGCGCGGCGTCGTCGGCCACGCCCAGCACGGCGTCGTCGAACTCGGAGTTGCCGCTCCGGGCCGCCAGCGACACCTCGGCCACCGCGCCGTGGACGTCGATGACCAGCGCCAGGCTGGCCTCCAGGGTCGGGCTGTTGAGCGGGTGGCTCGGCGGCAGCCGCAGCCGGCAGTCCTCGACGAACTGGGTCCAGCCCGGCTCGATGCGGGCGGCCAGCTGGTCGAGGTACGCCGCCCCGAACGCCGCCGGATCGGCGGGGCCGGCCGGCGCCAGCGGCGGCGGCGGGGTGAAGTCGGTGGGGAACGTGTCGGCGCCGCTGGCGATGACGCCATCGGTGCTGTGGCGCCGCACGCGCTGCGGGCAGCCGGCCGCCCCGACGACCACGAGCACACAGAGCGCGACCCAGCGAGGCAGACGAACCACGGCGAGATGACTGTACCGAATCCCGGCCGGTGCCTGGGCCGCCCTACCCGAAAAATACCGCGCGGCGGATCACGCGTCTGGGGCGGCGTCGACCGGCGGCGCGTCGACCGGCGGCGCGTCGACGCCCGCGTCGATCGGCGCATCGATCGGCGCGTCGATGCCGGCGTCGATCGTCGACGCCACGTCGAACTGCAGGACCGGGTTGGCCCGGCCCGCGCCGACGAAGGTGTCGAAGGTCTGGCGGAACATCTCGGCGCCGCCGACGTCGCGCCCGACCACGGCGATGCGCGCCGGCCCGAACGGCAGGTTGTCCACCGCCTCGGCCTGGGCCAGCATCGAGTTCACGCAGGCCACCGGCTGGGTGCCGTCGACCCGGTAGCTGGGCAAGCCGGTGGCGGCCGAGGTCGACGCGGTGACCGGCGTGCCGCCGATCGACAGCGTGACGACCTGGGTGGTCACCGGCGGCGCCGCGGTCGTGCAGCTCATGCCGGCCCAGCGCAGCAGGAAGTAGAACGTGCCGGTCATCGGCCGCGCCCACTTGTCGGGCGTGACGTTGACGACGGTCTCGACGGTCGTCGACGGGACCTGGTTGGCGTCGAGCGCCGCCGTCGCCGGCGTCCCCACCAGCGCGGCGCCGGCGCTGTCGAGCGGCGTCACCGCGGCGGTGTAGGTGCCCGCGGGCAGCGCCTCGAAGCTCACCTGCCGCAGCGAGCAACTCGCGTCGCGCGTCGCGGCCATGGGCCCGGTCAGCTCGACCCGCACGGTGCTGGCCCCGACGTCGATGCAGCCGTCGCTCGAGAACCCCGGCGCGGCCATCGCGTTGAAGTCCCACTTCACGACGTTCTTGGGCGGGATGTACGCGACGCACATCCGGCAGCCGTCGAGCTCGTCGGTGTTGCCGTCGTCGCACTGCTCGGGCGGCTCGGCCTTGCCGTCGCCGCACACGACGGTGTGGCCGTCGTCGCTGCACGCGCCGACCACCGCGGCCGCGGCCGCGAGCGCCGCGGCGACGCCGATCCCGACGGCGGCGCGGCTCACGCCGAGGCCTCGGCCCGCACCGTCAACCCGAGATGGCGACGCACCGTGAAGTACGCCTCGGACGCCGAGAACGCCAGGAGCTCGCGCAGGCGCTCCTTGACCGGCAGGTTCGACGTGGTCGAGGTCTCGGTGGCCACCATCTTGGCCGCGGTCTCGAGATCGTTGGCGAGGATCAGCCCGACCCGGTTGGCGGTCAGGTCGGTGGCGCTGCGCCAGTGGGTGACCAGGCCGTTGCCCAGCCGCGGGCCCAGCTTGCCGGCCAGCACCGCGACCTGCTCGAGCATCGGGCCCGGCACGGTCTTCTTCACCGCGCCCGCCAGCTTCTTGGCGTCGTCGGTGGCGTCGGCCGGCGCCGGGCCGCCGGCGGCCAGGAGCGCCGCCGCGAACGCGCTCTCGATCTTCGCGCTCGAGGCCAGCGCGTAGGTCACGTAGCGCTCGGGCCGCAGGTAGGCCAGGTGCTTGCCGATCTCGAAGGCCAGCTCGCGCTCGTCGCTCTTGGCGCCCTTGCCGCACAAGAGCGACGGGGCCAGCTTGCCCTTGTCGACGGTGTTGGCGACCCGCAGGCCGTCGCCGCCGTCGAACCACAGCATCGGCGCCGGGTCGAGCGCCAGCACGCCGGCGGCGTACTTGGTCACCCGGGCCGGCAGGCGGTTGTCGTGCTCGAGGTCGACCCGGGCGCCGACGTCGAGGCCGAACGCGGTCGGCGGCTGCGCCGTCGAGCCGGCCAGCGCGCCGAGCGTGGTCGCGAAGATCGCGCCGACCAACCGGTCCTCGGCCGGGTGGATGATCGCCTTGCCCCACAGCTCCTCGGTGAGCCGGCGGGTGGCCGGGATGAACTGCGCCGGGCGGTACTTGGCGTAGAGCGCCTTCTCCTCGGGGCTGGCCACGCCGAGGAACACCAGCGCCTGGGCCAGGCACCACGCCTTGTCGAGCTCGTTCTCGTCCTTGTAGAGGTTCGACAGCGCCTTGTAGACCTCGACGCGATCCGGCGCGAAGGTCAGGAGCTGCTGCAGCTCGGCGATCGCGTCGCCGCGGCGCGCCTCGCCGGCCTCGAGGTACAGATCGGCCAGCTGCTCGTGGCGGCCGTGGTTGTCGGGATCGAGCTGGGCCGCGATCTCGAACGCCTCGATCGCCAGCTCGCTGTTGCCGAGGTGGTCGAGGTACAGGTCGCCGAGCCGGGTCCACATCTCGAGCGCGCGCTCGGGCGCCGCGTCGTCGCCGAGCCGCTTGAGGTGCCGGCGCACCGCGCGCGCCAGGTTCTTCCAGTCGTGGGCGTCCGACAAGAGCTTGTCGATCGCCTCGAACGCCTTGGGCGTGGTCGGGGCGTCGTCGAGCGCCAGGTTGAAGCGCTCGACCGCGACCTCGGTGTCGGCCAGCTCGTCGCGGGCGATGACCGCCGCGGCGTAGTGGTACTTGGCCCGGCGGGCCGGCGCGGTCTCGAGCGCCGCCAGCTGATCGAGCACCTCGACGCCGCGCCGCCACTGCTTCTGCTCGCCGTAGGCGTCGAGCAGCTTGTGCAGGAGCGCGTGGCCGCCCGGCGCCAGGCGCTGGGCCTCGAGGTACGCGCCGATCGCCGCGGCCGCGTCCTTGAGCTTGCCGCGCTGGATGTCGCCGATCTCGTCGAGCAGCTTGGCCTTGAGCGCGTCGGGCGCGCGCTCGATCTGGCCACGCTTGGCCTCGACGACCATCTTCCAGTCGCCGCGCTGTCCGCCCAGCTCGACCATCGCCGCCAGGGTGGCCTCGTGGGCCGGCTCCTTCTCGAGCGCGCGGCGCAGCGCGTTCTCGGCCTTCTTGTCGTCGCCGAGCGCCCGGGCCGCCAGGCCCAGCCGGTACCAGATGTCGGCGACCTGGCCGTCGGCCAGGCCGGTGCGGAACCGCGCGAGGATCTCGCGGTAGCGCTTGTCGACCTCCTTCCACCGCTCCTCGCTGCCCTCGGTGGCGGTGCCCTCGACGGCCTTGGCCTCGGTGGTCAGCGTCCCGGCCAGGCCGAGCGCCGCGTCGAGGTTGTCGGGGTCGGCCTCGACCGCCAGCCGGTAGTGCTTGGCGGCCTTCTCGGTGCGGTGCAGGTGCTCGTAGGCGGCGCCGAGCTGGCTCTGGCGCCGGGCCCGCTCGAGGCGATCACCGCCCTCGGAGCGGCGGGCCAGCATCTCCAGCACCGGCAGCGCGTCGTCCCAGCGCTCGGCCGCGACCAGGCGATCGGCGACCTTCTCGCCGGCGCCGACGTGGTCGGGGTCGAGCTTGAGCACGCGCTCGAGCAGGCCGAGCGCGCGGCTGGGATCCTCGAGCCGCTGCTCGCAGATCTCGGCGGCCCGCGACAACAGCTCGATGCGATCGCCGCGCTGCGGGGCCACGGCCTCCGCGCGCAACAGGTAGTCGAGCGCGCTCGACCACGCGCCCTTGGCGACGTTGACGTCGGCCAGCGTGCGCAGCGCGAGCAGGTGATCGGGGTCGAGGCCGAGCGCCTTGTCGAGGTAGCGCTCGGCGGCCTCGCGATCGCCCAGCTCGGTCAGCGCCAGCGCGCCGGCCTCGGCCAGGAGCGCCGCGCCGCGGTTGCCCTCGAGGTCGGCGTGGCGGGCCAGCGTGGCCACCGCCTTCTCCCAGGCCTCGGTGCGCTTGTACAGGCGCGGCAGCGCCGCCAGCGCGGCCCGGCTCTTGTCGTCGATCGCCAGCGCGTTGAGGTAGGCCTCGATCGCGCGGTGCGGATCGTCGAGCTCCTTCTCGTAGATCACCGCCGCCTCCTGGTACAGCTCGACGCGCTGCACCGGGTTCTTGGCGGCCGCGACGTGGCGATCGAGCAGCGCGGTCAGGTCGTACCAGCGGGCGGCGCCGCGCAGGATCCGGCCCAGGCCGCGGTAGGCGTCGTCGGCGCCCGGTTCGATGTCGATGACGCTCTGGTACGCCGCGATCGCGCGATCGGCGGCGCCGTCCTTGTCCTCGAGCTCGGCCGCGACCTTGCGCAGGGTCGCCAGCCGCTCGGCCTCGGGCGCCACCTTGGCCAGGCGCTCGAGGGTCCGCAGGTAGTCGTCCGAGCGGCCGGTCTTGTCGTACAGATCGACCAGCGCCTTCAGCGCCTCGCGATCCGCGCCGTCCTTCTCGAGCGCGGCCTCGTAGCGCGCGATCGCGCCCTCGAGGTCGCCCAGCTTCTCGTGGCGCAAGGTCGCCAGCTCGCGGCGCACCGCGGTGGCGCGGCCGCCCTCGCCGATGTCGTCGAGGGCCTCGGCCCGGCGCTCGAGCACCTTGGCCAGGTTGGCCCACTTCTCGTCCTTGCGGTACTGCCGCTCCAGGGCGGCCAGCGCGTCGTCGAGGCCCGGGGTCGAGCCGTCGCCCAGCGCGGCGGCGGCCTCGTAGGCCTCGACCGCCTTGGCCGACTGCGCCAGCTGGCTCTCGAGCAGATCGCCGAGCTGCAGGTAGACGTCGAGCTTGGCGGCGTCGTCGGGCTCGTGCGGCAGCGCGGCGCGCAGCGCGTCGGCCAGGTCGGCCCACTTCTGCGACCGGCGCAGGTGCTCGGCCAGCGCGCGGTGCGCGTCGAGGTTGGTGGCGTCGAGCTCGAGGGCCCGGCGCAGCGACGGCAACGCGTAGTCGGCGCGGTCGAGCTTGAGCCCGTACCACACGCCCAGGCGGGTCCACCACTTCGACGCCAGCGGCGCGTCGGTCAGCTCGGTGGTCAGCTCCGAGGCCTCGCTCACCAGGTCGGCCCACGAGCCCGACGCCGCAGCCAGGCGCTCGGCCTCGGCCACCAGCGCGTCGTCGGCCGGATCCAGGTGGATCGCGCCGGTCAGCGCCTCGAAGGCGTGCTTGAGATCGCCGGCCAGCTCCTCGTAGACCTTGGCCGCGTCCTTGAGCAGCGCCGCCTTCGCGGTCGGCTCCTCGGCCAGCTCGAGGCGGCCCAGCAGCACCTCGACGATGCGGTCGCCGTCCTTGGCCTCGCGCGCGGCGCGCTCGATGCCGTCGACCGCGTCGCGGGCCTCGGCGTCGTTGTCGGCCAGCCGCGCCAGCCAGCCGTCGAGATCGTCGGCGTCGGGGCGGGTCTCGGCCAGCGTCACGCCGGCGGCGGTGCACGCGTCGCGCAGCGCCTCGAGCCACTCGATGACGCTCTTCTCGGCGACGTCGTCGCCGCTCTTGCCGGCCAGGTTCACCACCTCGATGTGGTGCTCGGCCATCAGCTCGTCGACGGTGACCGGGCCCATGCCGGCGCCCAGGAAGTAGTGGGCGTTCTGCGGCGGCTCGAACATACCGAAGACGCGATCGAGCAGCGCCGACAGATCGGGATCGCCGAAGCGGAAGCCGATGAACACCAGCGTGCCCTCGACGTACGCCTCGCGCGCGTAGTCGCGCAGGTCGACGGCGCGCGACAGCGCGCGGCGCACCGAGCGCGGCGTCACGACGTAGGTGTCGAAGTTGCCGAGCATCTTCACCACCGCGCGGCGGCGGCGCGACAGCCCGCCCAGCTCCTGGTAGGTGACGACCTTCGACTCGGGCCAGCCCTCGGGCCGGTGGTTCACCAGCGCAGTCTCGATGACGTCGCCCGGGAACGTGGTCCAGACGTGGCGGAACGGCAGCTCGGCGATGGCCTTGGCCATCGGCGGCGTCTCGTCCGGCGACTTCCAGGTGTCCTTGACCAGCTCGTCGCAGGTCTCTTCACCCAGCGCGCGGGCGAGGAACCCGACCGCGCGCACCAGGTTGCCCTTGTGCAGGAGCTTGTCGAGATCCTTGGCGGCGGCGGCGTCGCCGTCGCGCCCGCGGCTCTCGAGCTCCTTGTTCATGCGCTCGAGGAGCTGCTTCCAGGAAGGTACACCGATTCCCGCGCCGACGACGAGGGCTGCGCGCCCTGCCTTGATCGCTTCGACGAGAGACTCGGGGATCGTGTGCTCTGGCATCCTAAACCCCGTTGTCTTTGACTGGTTGTGAGTAGTAACGGCGGCGGACCGTAGCCGCGGCCACGTCGGCGACGCAAGGGGAAACCCTCGCCATCGCGGCCGAGAAAGCCGGTGTCAGCGCCGGCGTGCGCGGTCGCACGCCGCGGCCACCGCGACCCCGCCGGCGTACGCCACCAGATCCCAGGGATCGAAGCGCGCCCCCAGCGTCAGCGCGCGGGCGGCGCTGACCTCGGCCGGCGCGTGGCGCTGCGCGACCTCGATGGCGACCGCGACGATCACCGCGACCGCGACGCAGGTCTTGCGTGACGCGCCGGTGACCAGCCCGACCACCGCGTAGACCAGCGCCGCCGCCGCCGCGTCGCCGAGGTGGCCGCGCACCAGGGTCCGCGCCGGCCAGGCCAGCCGCCCCCAGGCCCAGCTCGCCGCGCCGAGCGCCAGCGCCGCTGCGCCGATCACCGCCAGCCGCTGGCGCCGGGTCATCACCGAGCGACGCCCGGCGGGCCACCGCTATTCCGGCGTGGCGCCGCGCGACGTGGCAGACTCGAGGCATGAGCGACCTCGGCACCGGGGAGTACCCGTCGGAGACGCGGCAGCTCACCAGCCACGAGCGCCGGGTCGCCGAGGGCGCCGGCCCGTCGTGGGTGATCGTCGTGGCGATCGTCGTGATCGCCGCGGCGATCGCGGTGTACTTCGCGGCGCTCCGATGATCGCGTAGGCTGCCGCCATGGATCGACGCTGGCTGGTCGTGGTGATCGGGGTGGTGCTCGCGTGCGGCGACGAGCGCGCGCGGGTCGAGCGGGAGGCGCGCACCCGCGCGGAGCAGGCCCAGCGCGAGGCGGCGGCCCGCACCGCCGACGCCGCCCGGGTCGCGCGCGAGGCCCAGGCCTACGCCGAGGACAAGGCCGCGGCGGCGGCGGCCCGGGTCGACATCCACGCCGCCGCCCGCGCGGTCGCGCTGGGCCAGCGGGCCAAGGCCGAGCTCGACAAGGTCTACAAGACCGACAGCGACTACGACCTCGACGTCACCGCCGCCGGCGCCAGCGCCGGTCACGCCGCCAAGCTGGCCGCCCTGCCCCACGTCACCGTCGGCGACGTCACCGTCGGCTACGAGCAGGTCGCGACAGTCTCGGCCACCGGCGTCGGCCGCTCGCGGCACTTCCGCGCCACCTGGCGCCGCGGCGATCGCGACGTCATCGTCGGCTACCAGACCAGCGAGGCGATCGACGTCGTCGCGTTCGCCAAGCTGCTCGACAAGCTGGTGCCGTCGGTCGAGCGCGTGCTCGAGTAGCGCGCGGCGCTTCCGCCCCGACGCGGCGGGTCACGTTGCGTTTGGCAACGGGGCGCGGCCCACGCGCGGGCCAGGCCCGCGACAGCACACGCCCCGGCCGCGCGCACGCGCGTTGCATCACGCCACGTCCCATGCGGCTGGCCGTCGTCGCGCTCGCGCTCGGGCCCTGGCTCGCGGCCTGTCCGGCCGCGCAGGACACCGCCGCGGTGGACGCGAGCGCGCGCGACGGCGGTCCCACCGCGTTCACCGCCCCGCGCGGCGGCACCTGGGCCCCCGACGGCGGGGCCGTGCATTTCCGGGTCGCGTCCGAGCGCGCCACCCGCGTCGAGGTGTGGATCTACGCCGCGCCGCGCGGCGAGCCGGCGCGCCTGCACCGCGCGCTCGAGCGCGGCCCCGACGGCGACTGGCGCGGGGCGGTGACCGCCGCCGAGCTGGTCGCGGCCGGCGTCGACACGATCTATTACGGCTACCGCGCGTGGGGGCCGAGCTGGACCTACGACGCGGCGTGGACGCCGGGCAGCGACCTGGGCTTCGTGGCCCGGGTCACCGCCGACGGCGATCGGATGAACCCCAACAAGCTGCTCGTCGATCCCTACGGCCGCGAGGTCAGCCACGATCCGATCACCCCGGGCTCGCTCGACGGCACCGCCTACCGCACCGACGACGCCAACCGCGCGCTCGACAGCGGGCCGATCGCGCCCAAGGCCATCGTGCTGCCGCCGGCGGCGCTGACCGACGGCGACCTCGGGCCGCGGCCGACGCGCGCGCTCGCCGACGACGTGATCTACGAGGTCCACCTGCGCGGGCTGACCGCCGGCGACGCCGCGCTGCCGTGCGCCGGCACCTACGCCGGGGCCGCGGCCCGCGCCGCCGAGCTGGCCGCGCTGGGCGTCACCGCGGTCGAGTTCTTGCCGGTGCAGGAGACCGGCAACGACGCCAACGACGTCGATCCCGCGAGCAACAGCGGCGACAACTACTGGGGCTACTCGACGCTGGCGTTCTTCGCGCCCGATCGCCGCTACGCCTGCGATCGCGGCCCCGGCGGCCCGACTCGCGAGTGGCGCGCGATGGTCAAGGCGTTCCACGATCACGGCGTGAAGGTGCTGATCGACGTGGTCTACAACCACACCGCCGAGGGCGGCGGCGGCTCGCTGTTGTCGCTGCGCGGCCTCGACAACGCCGCGTACTACGAGCTGTCGTCGAGCGGCACCGGCTTCTACGACTCGACCGGCATCGGCGCCAACACCAACGCGCGCCACCGGCTGTTCCGCGATCTGGTGATCGACTCGCTGGCGGCGTGGCACCACGACCTCGGCGTCGACGGCTTCCGCTTCGATCTGGCGCCGGTCCTGGCCAACGGCTGCGACCGCGGCTGCTTCCGCTGGGATCCCGGCGATCCCGACGGCGTCCTCCGCCGCGCCGCGCGCGAGCTGCCGGCCCGGCCGGGCGACGGCGGCGCCGGCGTCGATCTGATCGCCGAGCCGTGGGCGATCGGCAACGGCACCTACCGCGTCGGCCAGTTCCCCGACGGCTGGGCCGAGTGGAACGATCAGTTCCGCGATCTGGTGCGCCAGGACATCAACCTGGTCGGCGTCGTCGACGTGACGCTCGGCGGCCTGGCCGATCGGCTGGTCGGCTCGCCCGGCATCTTCCGCGCCGGCGGCCGCGGCCCGGCGGCGTCGGTCAACTTCGTCGTCGCCCACGACGGCTTCACGCTGGCCGACCTGCACGCGTGCAACGGCAAGAACAACGGCCAGGCCTGGCCGTACGGGCCGTCGTCGGGTGGCAGCGACAACAACTACAGCTGGGACTTCGGCGGCGATCCGGCGCGCCAGCGTCAGGCCGCGCGCACCAGCCTGGCCTTGACGCTGCTCGCGGCCGGCGTGCCGATGATGGTCGGCGGCGACGAGGTGCTGCGCAGCCAGCGCTGCAACAACAACGCGTACAACCTCGACTCGATCGCCACCTGGCTCGACCCGGCGGCCGCGACGACGCAGGCGGCGTTCCGCACCTTCACCCAGCGGCTGCTGGCGTTCCGCGCCGCGCACCCGGCGCTGCGGCGGCGCGCGTGGCACGACGCCGCGTCGCTGACCTGGCTCGGCACCGACGGCCTGCCCCTGCCCGACGCGTTCTTCCACGATCCCGGCGCGCACTTCCTGGGCTGGCGCATCGCCGGCACCGCCGCACCCGACGAGCCGGCCCGGGCGATCTACGTCGCGTACAACGGCGCCACCACCACCGTCGCCGCGACCTTGCCGGCGCCGACCGCCGGCGCCGCCTGGTACGTCGTCGCCGACACCGGCGCGTGGTTCGAGGATCACAGCAACGCCTACGCGCCCGGCGCCGAGTACCGCATGAACGGCCGCCGCTACGACGTCGGCGCGCGGTCGTTGGCGATCTTCATCGAGCGCTGAGCGCGGGTCGGCGTCCGGATCACGCCGGGGTTGCGGCGGCGGGACGCGCCCGATACCGTCGCGGATCTCATGACCGCCGCTGCCCCCTGGACCGACGCTGCCTGGCTCGACGCCCACTGGATGCCCTTCACCGGCAATCGCCAGTTCAAGCAGCACCCGCGCATGATCGTCGCCGCCGAGGGCGCGTACTACACCGACGATCGCGGCCGCAAGATCCTCGACGGGCTGTCGGGCCTGTGGTGCTCGGGCCTGGGCCACGGCCGCCGCGAGATCATCGAGGCGATCCAGCGCCAGGCCGCGACGCTCGACTACGCGCCGGCGTTCCAGTTCGGCCACCAAGCGTCGTTCGAGCTCGCCAACCGGCTGAAGGCCCTGACGCCGGCCGGCCTCGATCACGTGTTCTTCTGCGGCTCGGGCTCCGAGGCCGCCGACACCTCGCTCAAGATGGCGCGCGCGTACTGGCGGCTCAAGGGCCAGGGCACCAAGACCCGCCTCATCGGCCGCGAGAAGGGCTACCACGGCGTCAACTTCGGCGGCATCTCGGTCGGCGGCATCGTCGGCAACCGCAAGGTCTACGGCCAGACGCTCGAGGCCGATCACCTGCCGCACACCCAGCTCGGCGGCTTCCAGCGCGGCATGCCGGCCCAGGGCGCCGAGCTCGCCGACGATCTGCTCAAGCTGATCGCGCTGCACGACGCGTCGAACATCGCCGCGGTGATCGTCGAGCCGATGGCCGGCTCGGCCGGCGTCATCCCGCCGCCGGTCGGCTACCTGCAGCGGCTGCGCGACATCTGCACCAAGCACGACATCCTGCTGATCTTCGACGAGGTCATCACCGGCTTCGGCCGCATGGGCGCGGCCACCGGCGCCGAGGCCTTCGGCGTCACGCCCGACCTCATGAACGTCGCCAAGCAGGTCACCAACGGCACCCAGCCGCTGGGCGCGGTGATCGCCAGCAAGGGCATCTACGACACGTTCATGGCCGCCGGCGGCCCGGCCTACATGCTCGAGTTCGCGCACGGCTACACCTACTCGGCGCACCCGATCGCCTGCGCGGCCGGCGTCGCCGCGCTCGATCTGTTGCAGTCGAGCAAGGCCATCGAGCGCGTGCGCGAGCTGGCGCCGCACTGGGAGCAAGCGGTGCACAGCCTCAAGGGCGCGCCCCACGTCGCCGACATCCGCAACTACGGCCTGGCCGCCGGCTTCACGATCGCGCCGGCGCCCGGCGAGCCGGCCAAGCGCCCGTACGAGATCGCGATGAAGTGCTGGGACGCCGGCGTCTACGTGCGCTACGGCGGCGACACCATCCAGCTCGCGCCGCCGTTCATCGTCGAGAAGTCCGAGATCGACACGCTCGTCCACGTGCTGGGCGAGGCCCTGCACGCCGTCGCCTGAGACCTGCTTCGCCGGCCGCGGCGCCGGTGCTACGCTCGGGGCATGGTCGCGGTGACCGAACGGGTGCGGCGGAAGATCCGCCGCGCGGAGTACGACCGGATGGTCGAGGTGGGGTTGTTCCAGCACGAGCGGCTGGAGCTGATCCGGGGGGAGCTGGTGGCGATGAGTCCGATCGGGGTGAAGCACGCGACGGCGGTGACCGAACTGTACCGACGGCTCGACCGGGCCTGCCCCGATGGGCTGGTGGTGCGCTGCCAGCAGCCGCTGATCTGCGCCGACGAGTCCGAGCCCGAGCCGGACCTGGCGGTGGTGCCGTTCGATCCGGCGCCGACCACCCACCCGACCTGGGCGCTGCTGGTGATCGAGGTCGCCGACAGCTCGCGCGGCGTCGACCTCGGCGACAAGGCCGCGCTCTACGCCGAGAGCGACGTCGACGAGTACTGGGTCGTCGACCTCGACGCCGGCTGCGTCCACGTCCACCGCGATCGCGCCGCCGGCCGCTGGACCGCGATCACGATCCACGCCGCCGACCAGCCGCTCACGCCGCGCGCCCTGCCCGACCTGACCGTGACGCTGGCCGCGCTGGTCGCGCCGCGGCGCTGACCGCGGCCGCGCACCCGACGTGGCCTCGATCACCACCCGGCACCCGTGCCGCGCGGACGCGCCGCCGCCCGCGTTACCGTCAGGCATGCGCTCAACGTGGTTGGTGACGGTCACCCTGGTCGCGGCGGCGTGCAGCGGCGACGACGGCGGCGAGCGGATCGACGCGCCGCCGGCCGACGCGCCCGAGGTCGACGCCGCGGTCGACGCCCCGCTCGCCCTGGTCGACGCGGCCAGCGACGGCGTCCTCGCCGTCGACGCCGCGGTCGACGCCGCGCCGCCGATCAACCCCGGCTTCGTGACGCCGACGGCGGTGACCAAGGCCAACCTCAAGCAGGGCGGAGCATGGACCGAGCTCGGCGACGCCGACTGGACCTGCCTCGGCACACCGACCGCCGATCAAGCGGCGACCACGGCGATCGCGCTGACCGGGCGGGTCACGGACTTCCAGGTCGGCGGCGGCGTCGGCGCGGCGACGGTCACCGCGTTCCCGATGCTCACCGCGTCCACCAGCCTGGGCACCGCGACCACCTCGAACCTCGCGGCGACCCGCGGCGAGTTCACGCTGACCGCCGCGCCGCTGCCGACGGGCGTGCGCCGCTACGGCTTCCGGATCGAAGCCACCGGCTACCTCCGCAGCTACGTGCTCGACCGCTACCTGGCGCCCGGCGCCGCCCAGTCGATCCTGCTGGACGCGCTGGCCGAGTCGACGGCCAACGCGCTGCCGGCCTTCGTCGGCGTGACCCGCGACGCGACCCGCGGGACCACGATCGGCAGCATGGTCGACTGCCTGGGCCGACCGGTGTCCAACGCGGTGGCGGCGATCAGCACCACCGCCGGCACCGCGACCCTGCCCGCCGGCGCCAACACCTTCTACTTCAGCGCCGGCAGCACCAGCCTGCCGGTCCGCCACACCCAGGCGGCGACGATGAACAAGGACGGCTTGTTCATCGTGCTCGACGTGGTGCCGGTGGCGCCCGCCTACGTCCAGGTCTGGGGCTTCCGCACCGCGGCGGAGCTCGCCAGCGGCACGCTGACCTTGCTCGCCGAGGCGCCGGTGCTCGCCGAGGCCAACGCCGCCAGCATCATCGACCTGGCGCCCCGCCGCGCGCCGTAGGCCACGCGCTACAGCGCGAACGTGCCGCGCTTGAAGAACCGGCCGCGGCCCTCGCGGGACTTGGCCACCCAGCGATCGTCCTGCACGACGAGGTCGCCGCGGCTCAGCACGTGCGACGGCGCGCCGATGATCTGCCGGCCCTCGAACGGCGAGTAGTCGACGCGCATGTGCAGCGTGTCGACGCCCAGCGTCTTGGCGCGGTTGGGATCCCACACGACGACGTCGGCGTCGCAGCCGACGGCGATCGTGCCCTTGCGCGGGTACATGCCGAAGATCTTGGCCGGCGCGGTGGCGGTGATCTCGACGAAGCGGTTCATCGAGATCTTGCCGGCGCGGACGCCTTCCCACAGCAGGTACAGGCGGGTCTCGACGCCGGGCATGCCGTTGGGGATCTTGGCGAAGTTGCCGCGGCCCAGCTCCTTCTGATCCTTCATGCAGAACGGGCAGTGATCGGTGGCCACGGTCTGCAGGTCGTAGTTGCGCAGGCCGCGCCACAGGTGCTCGTGGTGGTGGGCCGGCCGCAGGGGCGGCGTGCACACGTAACCGGCGCCCTGCCACTCGTCGCCCGGCTTGCCGCGCAGATCGTCCTCGGAGCAGAACAGGTACTGCGGGCAGGTCTCGGCGTACGCCGGCAGGCCGCGATCGCGTGCCTCCATCACCCGCTCGAGCGCGCGCTGCGCCGAGAGGTGCACCATGTACACCGGCACCTTCGCCATCTCGGCCAGCGCGATCGCGCGCTCGGTGCCGGTGGCCTCCGCGACCTCGGGGCGGGTCAGCGCGTGGTAGACGGGCGCGGTGTGGCCCTCGGCCAGCGCGCGCTGCACCAGCACGTCGATCGGCAGGCCGATCTCGGCGTGCATCGTGATCAGCGCGCCCAGCTCGCCGGCGCGCAGCATCGCCCGGAAGATCTGCTGGTCGTCGACCAGGAACACGCCCGGGTAGGCCATGAACATCTTGAACGACGTCACGCCGTCGTCGCGCACCAAGGCCGCCATGCCCTCGAGGGTCTCGGCGTTGGCCTCGGTCATGATCATGTGGAAGCCGTAGTCGATCGCGGCCTTGCCCTCGGCCTTGGCGTGCCAGGTGTCGAGGCCGGCCCGCAGCGAGCCGCCCTTCTGCTGGATCGCGAAGTCGATGATCGTCGTCGTGCCGCCGTGGGCCGCGGCGATCGTGCCGGTGGCGAAGTCGTCCGACGCGGTGGTGCCGCCGAACGGCAGATCCATGTGCGTGTGGGCGTCGATCGCGCCGGGCAGGATGTACTGGCCGGTGGCGTCGATCGTGCGATCGGCCTGGCCCAGCGCCGCGCGCTGCGACGGATCGGTGAGCGCGACGATGCGCTCGCCCTCGATCCACACGTCGGCGGCGAAGGTGTCCGAGGCGGTGACGACGGTGCCGTTCGAGATGAGCGTGCGGGACATGGCTTACTCCTCAACCAGGGGGCCGTAGGCGTCGGGGCGACGATCGCGGAAGAACTGCCAGGTGCGGCGGACCTCCTCGATCAGATCGAGGTCGAGCTCGGCCACCACCAGCTCGTCCTGATCCTCGGAGCCGCAGGCGATGATCTCGCCGCGCGGGTTCACGAAGTACGAGTTGCCGTAGAACTTGCCCACGTTCCACGGCGCCTCGGTGCCGACGCGGTTGATCGCGCCGACGTAGTAGCCGTTGGCGATCGCGTGGGCCGGCTGCTCGATCTTCCACAGGTGCTGCGACAGCCCGGCCACCGTCGCCGACGGGTTGTAGACGATCTCGGCGCCGGCGAGGCCCAGCGCGCGGGCGCCCTCGGGGAAGTGGCGGTCGTAGCAGATGTACGCGCCGATCGTCGCGTAGCGGGTCTTGAACACCGGGTAGCCGAGGTTGCCCGGGCGGAAGAAGTACTTCTCCCAGAAGCCCGAGGTCTGCGGGATGTGGGTCTTGCGGTACTTGCCGAGGTAGCTGCCGTCGGCGTCGAGGATCGCGGCGGTGTTGTAGTAGATGCCGGCCTGCTCGCGCTCGTAGAGCGGCACCACCATCGCCATCTGGTACTTGGCGGCGATCGGCGCCAGCGCGGCGACCGTGGGGCCCGGCACCGGCTCGGCGGCGTCGTACCAGCGGCGATCCTGCCCGGGGCAGAAGTACGGCCCGTTGAAGATCTCCTGCAGGCACAGGATCTGGACGCCGCGCTTGCCGGCGTCGTGGATCATCGGCAGGTGCTTCTCGAGCATCGCCGCCTGGATCTCGGCGACCGGCCGCGACTCGTCGTTGATCGGATTGCTCGCCTGGATCAGGCCGGACAGGACCTTGCGCGCCATGTGACTCCCCTCGATCGGTGGTGCGTGAGGGGACGCATGTTACTCCGAGTTCCAGGGGGCTCGTCGCCGAGCCCCCCTCGATCCCGGCAAAGCCGGGATCGAGCCTCCCCCCAGGACGCGAAACGCCCGACGCGTCGCCCCGTGCTCAACCGAAAGACTTACAGGCTCCGAGTTCAGGGGGCCCACGATCGTCAGGCCAGCGCGAACAGGATCGCCAGCTCGCACAGCTGCTGGGTCGCCCCGAGGAAGTCGCCGGTCACGCCCCCGACGCGGGCGGTGAAGCGCCACCCGGCGATCAGCGTGACGCCGACGCAGGCGGCGATCGCCAGCGCGACGGGGGCCGCGGCGACGCCGCCGAGCCCGACCGCGGCCGCGACGGCCGCCAGCCCCCAGCCGGTCGCGACCAGCGCCTGGGCCGGGCCGGCCCGGGTGATCAGCCGGCTCTTCGCGGCGGCGTCGTCGGTCGCGTACGGCAGGTGCACCATCAGCCAGATCGGCGGCACTCGCGACAGCGCGTGGGCGACCACCAGCGCGATCGGCGCGCGGGCGGCCAGCGCCGCGAGCAGCGCCACCCGCAGCAAGATCGACAGCGCGATCGCCAGCCCGCCGAACGCGCCGATGCGGCTGTCCTTGAGGATCTGCAGCACGCGCACGCGGTCGAAGCCACCGCCGAGCGCGTCGGCGCTGTCGGCCAGCCCGTCCTCGTGGAAGCCGCCGGTGACGAGCACCGTCGCCGCCACCGCGAGGCCGCCCGCGACCTGCGGCGACACCGGCAGCGCCAGCCAGCACACCAGCGCGCCGATCGCGCCGACCGCCGCGCCGATCAGCGGGAAGTGCGCGCTGGCCCAGCGCCAGTCGTCGTCGCGGTAGGGGAAGCCGCCCACCGGCACCCGGGTCAGGAACGTGGCGGCGGCGCGGACGCCGCGCAGCCACGGCGGCGTCATCGCCCCTCGCGGTCGGGCACCGCCGCCTCGGCGAACGTCGCCATGCGATCGTGCAGGCAGCAGGCGGCGTCGAGCAGCTCGAAGGCCAAGAGCGCGCCCGACGCTTCGCCGAGCGCGAGATCGAGATCGAGCAGCGGCCGCGCGTGGATCGCGTCGCCCGGCTGCGCGCGCAGCGCCGCCAGCACGCGCTGGTGGCCGGGCTCGCGCGACTGGTGACCGAACACCAGGCCGGCCGCCGCCGCCGGCGCGATCGTGCACAGCGCGAGCGCCGCCGCGCTGGCGATGTAGCCATCGACCAGCACGATCACGTCGCGCTCGATCGCGTGGGCCATCGCGCCGACCATCGCGGCCAGCTCGCGGCCGCCGAGCGCGGCCAGCGCGCGGTGGCCCGCGGCGTCGGGATCGGCGGCCACGAACGGCCGCACCCGCGCGACCGCGGCGGCGACGACGTCGCGCTTGCGCGCCCAGGTCGCGTCGTCGATGCCGGTGCCGCGACCGACCACCGCGTCGAGGTCGGCGCCGGTCGCGTCGGTCAGCGCCGCGGTCACCGCCGCCGCGCAGGTGGTGTTGCCGATGCCCATCTCGCCGATCACCAGCGCGCGCAGCGGCCCGCTGGCCAGCCGCGCCGCGACCGCCGCGGCGCCGGCGCCGAGCGCCGCGCGGTAGGTGCTGGGCGGCATCGCGTCGGCGTGGAGCAGATCGCCGACCGCCGCGTCGGCGACGCCGGCCCGGGTGTAGCGCCCGCCGCGATCGTCGGCGAACACCGGCGGCCCGGCGACGCCGACGTCGATCACGTGCAGCGGCACGCGGGCGCGCTCGCACAGCACGCTGGCCGCGGCGCCGCCGCGCACGAAGTTGGCGACCATCGCGCGGGTCACCGCGATCGGGTACGCGCTCACGCCGAGCGCCGCCACCGGGTGATCGCTGGCGAACACCAGGCACGCCGCCGGCCGCGCCTGCGGCCGCGGATCGCGCTGCACGTAGGCCAGCCGCCGCCCCAGCGCCTCGAGCAGGCCGAGGCTGCCGGCCGGCTTGGTCAGCGCGCGATCGCGCGCCGCGAACGCCTCGACCGCCGCCTGCCGCTCGAGCGCGGCGGGGCTGGGCCATCCCGGGAACGACCACCGCGGCAGCTCGACCATCGCGCGCGTATAGCACGCAGCGCGCGGGCGGCGATCAGCGCGCGACGTCGAGGCGGAGGTACAGCGCGCGCCCCGGCAGCGGGAAGCCGGCGACGTCGGCGATCGCCCGCGGCACCTCGGTCAGATCGGGCCGCGGCGGCGGATCGAGCGCGACGATCTCGGTGCGCGCGTCGAGCAGGTTCTTGACCTCGACGCCGATCGCGACGCCACCGCCGAGCTCGAGCTTGGCGCCGACGCCGACCAGCGTCCGCGGCGGCACCGCCGCCAGGTTGGCCTCGTCGAGGAAGCTGCCGGCCTGGGCCGCGACGTCGGCGTACAGCGAGCCCTGCCGCCCGCGCCACACGCGGGCCACGTCGACCCGCGCGTAGGCGGCGTGGCGCGGCCGTCCCGGCAGGCGCTTGCCGTCGAGGCTGGGCTGCGGGCTGCGCTGCACCGGATCCTGGAACGTGTAGTTGCCGACCACCGAGACCGCGCGCGCCAGCCGCACGCCGGCGGACAGCTCGACGCCGCGCAGGTCGGCGCCCGGGAGGTTGACCGGCCGCGCGACCAGCCCGCCGGTCGACACCACCGCGATCACGTCGACCGGCCGCGCCGCGAAGCCGGCGGCCTCGACGAACACCCGATCGATCGCGCGCCACGCCTGCGCCGGCGCGTAGACCACGCCGAGATCGCCGGCCCAGCCGGTCTCGGTGCGGAGATCGGGGCGCCCGACGAAGAAGCCGCGATCGCCGAACAGCTCGAGCGCGGTCGGCACCCGGGCGTAGCGGCCGACGCTGGCCTTGAGCGCGAGATCGTCGGCGGCCAGGAGCCGCGCGCCCAGCCGCGGGCTGGTCAACAGCTCGGTGCGCGCGGCCGCCGCCGGCGCGCCGGTGTCGGTGCGATCGACGAGCGGCGCGGTGCGCAGCGCCTCCAACCGCAGCGCCGGCTCGAGCGCCAGCCGCGGCGTCAGCCCGACGTCGTCGCCGAGCGCCAGCGCCGCGCCCAGCCGCGCGCCGGTCGTGGCGGTCGCGCCCGCCGCCATCGCGACCTCGCGATCGGTGTAGCGATCGCCGCGGCCCTCGAGCGCCGCGGCGACGTGGTGGCGCCCGCGCCGCCAGCCGAGCGCGGCCTGGGCGCCGGCGCCCAGCGTCAGGTAGCGCCGGTCCTGCGCGCCGACGCCGATCTCGTCGGCGGGATCGCGGAACGCCTGGGCCTCGATCGCGGCGAACCCGGCGGCGCGCGCGGTCAGCCCGACCTGCCCGCCGGGCTCGTCGACGTCGACGGCCCCGTCGAGCGTGCCGCCGACGGTGTCGAGGCGCGTGTGGGCAGCCTGGGCCCAGCCGGTGCCCGGCACGCCCTGGCGCTTGGCCAGCCCGCGCAGCCCGGCCTGCCAGCGGCGCGCGCCCGCGGTGCCGCCGACGCGGACCAGCGCGTCGAGCTGATCGTAGCCGTTGTTGATCCGCGTCGCGACGCGATCGTCGTCGGGCGCGAGCATCGTGCCGCCGTCGTCGAAGAACCGGTAGTCGCCGGTGGCGCCGGCGTAGCCGAGGCTCGCGGTGACGCCGCGATCGACGTCGGGGTCGCCGTCGCCGAACCGCACCCGCAGCGCGCGCGCACCGTACGAGCCGCCGCCCAGCGTCAGCCGCCAGCGCTCGCCGGTCGCGGCCCGGCCGATGCGCGTGCGCAGGTCGAGCGCGCCGCCGACGCCGGCGCCGCCGAGCGTCACCGGCACCGCGCCGCGGTACACCTCGACCTCGTCGAAGCTGTCGAGCTCGAACCGCGACAGATCGGCGGTGACCGAGCCCAGCCGCGACACCGGCACGCCGTCGACCGACACCTGGGTCTGGCCGGCGCCGGCGCCGCGCACCGCGATCGACGCGAAGCCGCCGAGCCCGCCGAGGCTGCGGGTGTCGGCGCCGACCGAGGCCCCGATCGCCTCGGCCACGCCGCGGGTCTCGCCGGCGCGCTCGTCGACGTGGATCACCGTCACGAACGACGTGAACGCCAGGGCCCGCCGGCGATCGCGCGCGGCCGGATCGGCGCTGGTGAGCTCGCCGGTGCCGCCGCGCGGGCGCTCGTCGATCAGCACGATCGTCTCGTGGCCGCGCACCGGCGGGCTCGGCTCGGCGGGCGCGGGCGCAGGCGCGGACGGCGTGGCCGGTGGCGGCGCGGGCGGCGGGGCCGGTGACGGCGCGGGCTGCGCGCGGGCGACCTGCGCCCACGCGATCAAGATCCACGGCAGCCGCGACACCGCCGGAATCTGCGGGGCGCCCGCGGCGCTGTCAACCGCGGCCCTCGCCGCCCCGGTCCAGCCATCGCGCCGACGCCACCGCTCGCCGACTTGACCATCGTCAAGCCGAGCCCCAGCGCACCTCGCTAGGGTGATGCGGTCCGGTGGCCATGAGGGAGCTTCGCCTGCACGACCGCGCGCGACGACGGTGGCGTCTGGCGGGCGCCGTCGCCGCCGCGCTGGCGCCCGGCGCGATCGCGCTGTGGCTCTTGCGCGCGCCGCCTCCCGCCGCGCCCCCGCCGGCACCCGCGCCGCCGTCGATCGACGACGGCGTCGTCCGCCAGTTCGCGCCGCACGCCTCCACCAGCCCGTCGCGCGCGTGCCGCGTCGCCGGCGGCACCTGCGTCGGCCTCGAGGCCGGCGCGTGCGCCCGCGGCACCCTCGCCGATCCCGCGCGCTTGTCGTGCGGTCACCCCGCGCTGCGCTGCTGCCTGCCGTGAGGCGCGGCGCAGCTCCCCTCACCCCCACGCCGAGGTCGCATGAGCCATAGCCGCCTGTTCGCCGACACGCTCCGCGCGCTGCGCATCGCCCAGCGCTGCGAGCACCACCAGGTCTCGACGCGCGAGGGCCTCGAGCGCGCCGCCGCAGGCGACCACCGCCGCGCCGACCAGCGCCGCAGCCGGCGCGCGTTCCTGCGCGACGCCGGGCTCGGGCTGGCCGCCGGCGGCCTGGCCCTGGCCGCCCGGTCCGGGCGCGCGCGCGCGTTCAACGCGCCGGCCGGCTTGCGGGTCGCGATCATCGGCGGCGGCCTCGCCGGCCTCGCGTGCGCCGATGCGCTGCGCAAGATCGGGGTCGCGGCGACGATCTACGAGGGGCGGCCGGATCGCGTCGGCGGACGCTGCTGGTCGAACCTCGACGACTTCCCCGGCCAGGTCGCCGAGGCCGGCGGCGAGATGATCGACACCGCGCACACGACGATGCTCAGCTACGCGCGCGAGTTCCACCTCGAGCTCGAGGACTACAACAAGGCGCCCGGCGCGCCGTCGTACTTCTTCGGCGGCCAGCTCCACGACGAGGCCGAGGTCGTCGATCAGTTCCGGATCTTCGTCACCCGGGCCCGCGCCGACGTCGCCGGCCTGTCGGCGGCGCCCGACGCGTTCACCCACAACGCCGTCGACGTCGCCCTCGACAACACCGACCTCGCGACCTACCTCGCGACCCGCGCCGGCGATCTGCCGCTCCTGCGCCAGCTGCTCGACGTCGCCTACGTGTCCGAGTACGGGCTCGAGTGTTCGCAGCAGAGCGCGCTCAACCTGCTCGAGTTCCTGAAGCTCGATCGCCGCCGCAAGTTCCACCCGTACGGCTCGAGCGACGAGCGCTACCACGTCGTCGGCGGCAACGATCAGATCCCGCAGCGCCTGGCCGCCCGGCTCCCCGGCGAGGTCGCGCTGGGGCACATGCTGATCAAGCTGGCCCGCGCCAGCGACGGCGCGTACCAGCTGTGGTTCCGCGACACGCCGCTCAGCGCGCCGCCCGACGTCACCGCCGACGCGGTGGTGCTGGCGATCCCGTTCACGACGCTGCGGCGGATCACGCTCGATCCCAGCCTCGGGCTGCCGGCCGCCCAGCAGGCCGCGATCGCCAACCTCGGCTACGGCGTCGCCGGCAAGAACATCGTCGGCTTCAACGGCCGGCCGTGGGCCGCGCACGGCAGCAACGGCGCCTGCTACAGCGACCAGGCCGATCTGCAGAACACCTGGGAGACCAACTGGAGCCGGGCCGGCGCGACCGCGGTGCTCACCGACTTCTTCGGCGGCGATCGCGCGGCGGCGCTGCAGGGCACCGCGATCGCGCCGCAGGCGCCGCCGGCGCAGGCGTTCGGCTGCGGCACCTGCCATGGCCCCGGCAGCCAGTTCACCGGCGGGTCGTTCTTCGCGATGCACCTCGACAAGGTGAACCAGCAGGTCGACGCGATGCTCACCGCGCTCGACCGCGTCTGGCCGGGCGCGCGGGCCGCCGCCGCCCGCAACCCCGACGGCAGCTACCGCGTGTTCCGCGCCCACTGGCAGTCCCAGGCGTTCAGCCGCGGCTGCTACGTGAACTACCTGCCCGGGCAGTTCACCACCATCGCGGGCCTCGAGGCCCTGCCGGTCGGCAACCTGTACTTCGCCGGCGAGCACGCCGACTCGTTCTACGAGTGGCAGGGCTTCCTCGAGGGCGCGGTCCGCTCGGGCCTCACCGCCGCGCGGTCGATCGAGGCCGCGATCCGCGACCACGCGCTGGTGCCGCTGGCGTGAGCGTGGCGGACACGGGGGTGCGCAGTCGCTGGCAGCGGTGGTGAATGCTCGACAGGCGCGGGCGCGCTGGTCGAGCCATCGCGCCAGCTTGAGCATCGGTCCCGGCGTTGCAGTGACCGCGCGGCGTGCGCCTCGCCACCGCCGTGATCGTGATCGGGATCGCCCTCGCGTCGGGCCGCGCGCCGTCGGCGCACGCCTGCCCGCGCACGGCCCGCGCCGCGAGCTGCTTCACGCTCGACGGGCTCACCTTCGATCACGTCGGGCACGCGCTGACCGTGATCCCGGTCGCCGACGTCGCCGCGACCGGCGCGACCGGCGGCGACTTCACCGTCGACGCCGCCGCCGGCGTCGGCGCCACCTACGTCGCGACGTTCGGGCGCGGCGGCGCCCCCGCGTACCAGGTCGCCGCCAGCCTCGGCGCGATGGTCCGCCGGCTGAGCGGCGCCGTCGACGCCACCGGCGCCGGCACCCACGCCGAGCTGCGGCTGGGCCCGGCGCTCGTCGCCGACGGCGACGCGCAGAACCGCCGCAGCAACACGGTGAGCGTCCCGCTGACCTTCGAGCTCAGCCACGACGGCGAGCTCGCCGCGCTGCCGCGCCTGAGCGCGCGCCCCGACGTCGCCCGCGCCCGCTACGGCTGGCAGCACGTCGGGGTGGCCACGCGGGCGCTGCGCGTCGAGATGGAGGGCGGCGTCACCCACGGCACCCGCGCCGTCGGCCCCGGCGCGCGGGCCCCGATCCCGATGACCTTCGACCTGCTGGCGTTCCACGCCGACCTCGACCTCACCCGCCAGGACGACGGCCAGCGCGTCGACGGCGCGCTCGGCGGCGCGCTGCTCGAGGTCGCCGCCCACGGCGCGCTGTCGAACTTCCACGTCGTGTTCCTGGAGCTCGACCACCGCCGGGTCACGCTGCCCGACGATCAGTCCGCCACCGTCGACACCGTCTGGATGCTGCGCGCCGATCTCACCAGCCCGCGCACCGGCGGGCGCTACCACCTCGGCTGGGGCGCGATCGTCGACATCCCCGGCCGCACCGCGCTCGAGCGCGACCTCGACATCGACGACGGCCAGCTCGACGTCGGCAGCCTCGGCTGGTGGCACGACCGCGCGTGGGGCGGCGTCGGCTGGCAGTACCAGCGCGCGCCGTACATCACGATGGCCGCGCAGCCGGCGATCGAAGACCGCTGGTCGCTCGAGGCCTACCGCGCCGGCGCGATCGACGTCCGCGCCCAGGCCTACGTCGCGCGCACCCGGCGCTGGATCGCCGACGCCTGGCAGCGCGACACCAGCGGCGGCGTTGCGCTCGACGCCCATCGCCGGATCGCCGACCTCGACGTCACGCTGGCCACCGAGCTGGGCCGCAGCTTCTACGGCGCGCTCGACGGCGGCGCGCCGCTCCTGGGCTTCGCCGGCCAGGCCACGCTCACGATCCGCGCCGCCACCGATCACACCTGGCGCTGGTGAACATTCGCCTTGCGCGCCGCCGCGGCGTCTGGTCTCTTGGCGCAGCGCTCACCGCGCAGGCGACGCCCCGGCCGTGTTCTTCGTCGGGCGCGCGCGACCACCGCGTGGCGGTGGAGGAGAGCTGGTGTCATGAGCAACGATGGCCTGGGTGACCGGTGCAAGGATCTCGAGCAGCGCGAGGCGAGCCGCGCGGCGATGCGCGGGCTACCGCTGTTGGCGCGCCTCGACGGCCGCGCCTTCCACACGTTCACCCGCGGGCTGACCCGCCCGTACGATCCGGCGATGTCGCGCTGCATGATCGAGACCGCGCGCACGCTGGTCGAGGAGACCCAGGCGCGGGTCGCGTACACGCAGAGCGACGAGATCACGCTGGCCTGGTACGAGCCGGCGGACGCCGCGACCACCTACCTGTTCGACGGCCGCTGGCAGAAGCTCGGCTCGGTGCTGGCCGGCCTCGCCAGCGCGCGCTTCAACCAGCTGGTGGCCGAGCACCTGCCGGCCAAGGCCGCGCTCTTGCCGCACTTCGACTGCCGGCTGTGGCAGGTGCCGACGCTCGCCGACGCGCTCGACGTGTTCGTGTGGCGCGAGTCCGACGCCGTCAAGAACAGCATCTCGATGGCGGCCAGCGCGCTGTACAGCGATCGCGAGCTGCACGGCCAGGACTCGGCCGCCAAGCAGGAGCTGCTGTTCCAGCGCGGCGTCAACTGGAACGACTACCCGGCGTTCTTCAAGCGCGGCACCTACCTGCAGCGCCGCGCCGTCGCGCAGCCGCTCACCGACGCCGAGCGCGCCCGCATCCCCGAGGCGCACCGGCCCGCGCCCGACGCGGTGGTCACGCGGCAGCGCGTCCTCGAGCTCGACCTGCCGCCGATCCGCACCATCGGCAACCTCGCCGCCGTGCTGTTCGAGCGCGCCACGCCGGAGCCGCGCGCCTGACCCGCACGGTGGCGCAGCACGAGACGGGTGCACCTCGCGCTGCCAGCCTGATTCCCTGCCGGCAGGGGGTTCCATGCCGCGCTATTCCGGATCGCCGTTCGCGCTCATCGCGCTCGTGTCCTGCATCGTCGCCTGCGGCGAGGTCGGCGGCGCTCCACCCGACGCCGCGATCGACGCCGCTGTCGACGCCGCGGTGGATGCGCCCATCGACGCGGTGCCCGCGTTCGCGCTGACCGTCGCCAGCGCCGGCGACGGCGGCGGCACGATCACGTCGAGCCCGGCCGGCATCAGCTGCGGCGCCGACTGCACCGAGGACTACCCGCAGGGCACCGCGGTCACGCTCACCGCGGCCGCGGCCGTCGGCTCGACGTTCGTCGGCTGGGCCGGCGCGGGCTGCGGCGGCACCGGCACCTGCACCGTCACCATCACGGCGGCGACCTCGGTCACGGCGATGTTCGCGCTCAACAACGCCGTGGTCGTCACGCTCGCGGGCACCGGCGCCGGCACGGTGACGTCGAGCCCGGCCGGGATCACCTGCGGCAGCGACTGCGCCGAGGCCTACCCGCCCGGGACGATGGTGACGCTGACCGCCACCCCCGACGCGACCTCGACCTTCGCCGGCTGGACCGGCGGCGGCTGCAGCGGCACCGGCACCTGCGCCGTGACCACCAACGCCGCCGTCGGCGTGGTCGCGACGTTCACCCGCACGCTGTACGCGCTGACCGTGACGCGCGCCGGCAACGGCGCCGGGACCGTCACCTCGACGCCGGCCGGCATCGCGTGCGGCGCCGACTGCGCCGAGGACTACGTCACCGGGACGATGGTCACGCTGACCGCCGTGCCGGCGGCCAGCTCGTCGTTCGGCGGCTGGAGCGGCGGCGGCTGCACCGGCACCGGCCCCTGCAATGTCACGCTCGCGGCGGCCACCACCGTGACCGCGACCTTCACCCTCACCCAGCACACGCTGACGGTCACGCGCGCCGGCGCCGGCACCGGCACGGTGACGTCGTCGCCGGCCGGCATCAACTGCGGCGCCGACTGCACCGAGGTCTACAACTACGGCACCGTCGTGACCCTCACCGCCGCGGCTGCTGGCGGCTCGACCTTCGCCGGGTGGAGCGGCGGTGGCTGCACCGGCACCGGCACCTGCGTCACCACGATCACCGCCGCCACCTCGATCACCGCGACGTTCAACGCCGCGCCCGTGCTGACGGTGACGCGGACCGGGACCGGGACCGGGACGGTCACGTCGTCGCCGGCTGGCATCAACTGCGGCGCCGATTGCACCGAGCCGTACCCGTCCGGCCAGGTCGTGGTCCTGACCGCCACCGCCAACGCGGGGTCGGTGTTCGCCGGCTGGAGCGGCGGCGGCTGCAGCGGCACCGGCACCTGCACCGTCACGATGACCGCCGCGACCACGGTGAGCGCGGTGTTCACCGGGAACTGCGACACGTTCAGCTACGCCGACGGCACCACCGTCCCCAACTGGACCGAGAACGCCGGCGACTGGTTCATCGAGGGCGGCCGGCTGCGCAACGCGGTCGCCAACGGCGTCTACAACCACAACATCACCATGAACGGCAGCAACCAGCTCGACGGCTGCGGCCGCCTGACCGCCATCCACAACGGCGCGGCCGGCATCCAGGTCGTCGGCGTCGTGCTCCGCTGGCAGCCGCCCGCGTCCTTCATCATCGCGCTGGTGCAGGACAACACCAACGCCGGCAACTTCAACTCGGCGTGGATCTACCAGAACCCCGGCACGATGAGCATCGGCGGGAACCTGACCAACCAGGCGTTCGGCCTGACGCCCAACATCGAGGCCTGCGTCACCGGCACCGCCGTCACGCTGCGCGTCGACGCCGCCCAGGACGGCACCTACGAGACCTCGCTGACCGGCACCACCACCCTCACCACCGCCGGCCTCACCGGCGTCATGGCCGCGTCGCAGTCGACCAGCACCACCAACATGCCCCGCATCGACAACTTCTGCTGGGGCCCCTGAGCGCCCCGCGCTGAACGATCCGGTTCACGCCGCCCGCGCTGAACGATCCGGTTCACGCCGCCCCGCGCTGAACGATCCGGATCACGCCGCGCCACCCGCCCAACCGCCGCGCCGCCCACCCCGCGCTGAACGATCCGGTTCCCGCCGCCCCGCGCTGAACGATCCGGTTCACGCCGCCCGCGCTGAACGATCCGGTTCACGCCGCGCCACCGCCCCACCGCCACGCACCTCCCGGGAGGCCCCGCGGACAGCCGCCGTGGAGGGGAGGCTCGATCCCGGCTTCGCCGGGATCGAGGGGAGGCGCGGCGCCGCGCCTCCCTGTAGTTCAGTTCGTGACGAGCTTGCTCGACTCGGCGGCGATGTCGCCCTGCCAGGTCTGCGCGTCGAGGGCGCGGGCGCCCTTGCTGGTCGCGCGGGCCTGCTCCTTGGCCTCGCGGGCCAGGCGCTGCCGCTCGCCGAGGTCGTGGTGGGTCGTGAAGTACGGCAGGCTCTTGCCGATGAACTCGCGCAGGTGGGTGAACTTGTGGTCGACCATGAACTTCTCGAGGTCGGCCTTCAGCTCGGTGATGATCTCGTAGCCGCGCAGCATCGCGCCGGTGCACACCTGCACCGTCGACGCGCCCAGCAGCATGAACTGCGCCGCGTCGTGGCCGGTCTCGATGCCGCCGATGCCGCTGATCTCGACGCCGGGGTGGGCGCGCGCGACCTCCATCACCTGGCGCAGCGCGATCGGCCGCACCGCCTGGCCCGAGTAGCCGCCGGGCACGCTGTGGCCCTCGACGGTCGGCATCGGCCGCAGCGTCTTCATGTCGATGCCGATCACCGACAGGATCGTGTTGATCATCGCGATGCCGTCGGCGCCGGCGGTCAGCGCCGCGTGGGCCGGCACCACCGGGTTGCCGACGTTGGGCGTCATCTTGGCCCACACCGGCACGGTCGCGACCTCCTTGACCCAGCCCACCACCTCGCTGATCAGGTCGGGGTTCTCGCCGACCGCCATGCCCATCTTGCGCTCCGGCATGCCGTGCGGGCACGACAGGTTCAGCTCGAAGCCGTCGACGCCGGTAGCCTGCACCGCGCGGGTGATCTCCTGCCACGCCTCCTTGCGGCACTCCTCCATGATCGACGCGATCAGGATCTTGTTGGGGTACTGCTTCTTCAGCTGGGTGAGATCGTCGATCCAGTCCTCGAACGGCCGGTCGCTGATCAGCTCGATGTTCTCGAAGCCGATGACCTCGTCGGCCGAGCGCGCCCGCAGCTTGGCGTAGCGCGGCGCGGTGTTGATGACCTTCGACGCGTCGAGGCTCATGGTCTTGCAGACCATGCCGCCCCAGCCCAGATCGTACGAGCGGGCGATGACCTTGCCGTTGGTGCCGGGCGGACCCGAGCCGAGCACGAACGGGTTGTCGAACTTCATGCCGTTGACGGTGATGGACAGATCGATCGCCACGTGGTCCCCCTGATCAGTTGGCGCGAGCGGTTGGCGCGCGAGGCCAGGTTGGCGCACGCGCAGAGAGCGTGCGTAACACGGCCGGAGAACTCCATTCAACTGCCGGCGCCGCCGTGCTACCCATCGGACCATGACCGACACCATCATCCGGCACTGGATCGACGGGAAGCCCGACGAGCGGCCCGCCGAGCGCCTCGGCGACGTGTTCAACCCCGCGACCGGCCAGGTCCAGGCGCGCGTCGCGCTGGCGTCGCCGGCGGTGGTCGATCAGGCGGTGGCCTCGGCCAAGGCCGCCGCCGCGAGCTGGAAGAGCACCTCGCTCGCCAAGCGCACCAAGATCCTGTTCGCGTTCCGGGAGCTGGTCGATCGCCGGCAGAAGGACATCGCCGCGATCCTCACCCGCGAGCACGGCAAGGTGCCGTCGGACGCGCTCGGCGAGGTCAACCGCGGCCTCGAGGTGATCGAGTTCGCGTGCGGCATCGCGCAGCTGCAGAAGGGCGAGCTGTCGGAGAACGTCTCGACCGAGGTCGACAGCTACTCGCTGCGCCAGCCGCTCGGCGTCGTCGCCGGCATCACGCCGTTCAACTTCCCGGCGATGGTGCCGATGTGGATGTACCCGATCGCGATCGCGTGCGGGAACACCTTCGTGCTCAAGCCCAGCGAGCGCGATCCATCGGCCGCCAACTTCTGCGCCGAGCTGCTCGCCGAGGCCGGCCTGCCGCCCGGCGTGTTCACCGTCGTCCACGGTGACAAGGTCGCCGTCGATCGCCTGCTCGAGCACCCCGACGTCGCCGCGGTGTCGTTCGTCGGCTCCACGCCGATCGCCCGCTACATCTACGAGACCGGCAGCAAGCACGGCAAGCGGGTGCAGGCGCTGGGCGGCGCCAAGAACCACATGATCGTGCTGCCCGACGCCGACATGGAGCTGGCCGCCGACGCCGCGATCGGCGCCGGCTACGGCTCGGCCGGCGAGCGCTGCATGGCGATCTCGATGGTGGTGGCGGTCGGCGCCGCCGCCGACAAGCTGATCCCCAAGATGCTCGAGCGCATCGCCAAGCTGAAGACCGGCCCGGGCAGCGACCCGGGCTCGGAGATGGGCCCGCTCATCACCCGCGCCCACCGCGACAAGGTGGCCGGCTACGTCGACGCCGGCGTCCGCGAGGGCGCGCAGCTCCTGGCCGACGGCCGCAGCCTCAAGGTCAAGGGCCACGAGGACGGCTTCTTCCTCGGGCCGTGCCTGTTCGATCGGGTGCAGCCGTCGATGTCGATCTACCAGGACGAGATCTTCGGCCCGGTGCTCGGCGTGACCCGCGTCGACACCTACGACCAGGCGATCGCGATGGTCAACGGCAACCCCTACGCCAACGGCGTGGCGCTGTTCACCAACGACGGCGGCGC
>Ga0075163_10000861_pt1 | contig 40484 bp, 28 predicted proteins | sample JI1023141ADNA_FD_71478 | JGI IMG/M metagenome (GOLD analysis project Ga0075163, IMG submission 71478) | Wastewater effluent complex algal communities from Wisconsin, to seasonally profile nutrient transformation and Carbon sequestration -... | ecosystem: Engineered > WWTP > Effluent > Algae...
TCGCGGGCGATGCGGGCGACCTCGGCGGGGTCGCGCTTGAGCGCCGCGACCTCGGCCCGCAGCGCCTCGATCTCGCCGCGCAGGCGCTCGTTGCTGCGCTGCAGCGCGAGGTGCTCGCGCTCGACGCGGGTCAGGTCGTCGCCGCCGCCGCTGCTGTAGATGTGCTGCGGCAGGTAAGCGACGGCGAACGCCAGGAGCGCGGCGAGCAGGATGCGGTTGACCCACTGCATGCGAGAGAGGACCCGCAGGCTATCCGCGGCCGGCGTATGCGCAACAATTCGGCGTTTCCTCGCGCGGCGACCACGCGGCGGCCGGCGCGGCTCACCCCGGCGGGGGCCAGCGGTCGTCGTGATGCTCGCGGCCGTCGACGAGCTGGACGCAGACGTCCTGGACGCGCCAGTCGAGCGCGCGGGCGAGGGCCCGGACCTCGCGGGTGCGGCGCAGTGGTTCGGCCTGGTCGAGGGGGACGACGTCGACCTCGCCGAAGAACACGTGGCCGTGCTCGCGCAGGCGGACGGTGGCGCGCAGGACCCAGGGCAGGCGCTCGAGCGCGGCGGTGAGGTCGCGGGTCACGGGCTCCCAGTCGCGGTCGTCGACGTCGCGGGGCCGGCGGTCCATGAGGTCGCCGACGACGGTGCGCAAGTTTTCGACGCCGTCGTGGCCGATGTCGAGGGCGATGAGCATGCCGGCGGCGGCGTCGGCCCACCAGTAGCCGAGGCCGACGCCGATGACGCCGAGGATCGCGGCGAGGCCGGCCATCCAGTCGGCCTTGTTCATCAGGGCGTCGGAGGCGAGCGCCTTGTCGTGGAGGACGCGGGCGAGGCGGTGCTTGGCGCGGCCGAGGAAGAAGGTCGGGACGCTGCTGTAAAGGAGCGCGACGATCATCGGCCAGCCGAGCCAGACGCTGCGCCCCAGCAGGCGCACGTCGCCGATGTCCGGGTGCTCGCCGCTGCAGAGGGTGATCGCGCCGTCGACGAGCAACATCAGGCCGAGCCCGAACAGCGCGACCGCCCCGCACAGCGACGCGATCGTGACGCAGCGGTGGTAACCGTACGGGTACGCGTCGTCGGGGGCGCGGCGACGGACGTGCGCGGCGATCAGGATCGAGATCGGCGGGACGAGGCCGAGCATGTCGTCGACCCACGCGGTCTTCATCGCCTGCGACTGCCCCATCACCAGCGCCGTGAACGCGATCGCGGTCACGAAGTAGACCACCGAGATCCACTCGAGCCGGACGGCGCGCTGCATCGCCCGCGCCTGGTCGGGCGGCATCTCGGCGTCGTACGCGGGGCCGCGGCGCGGCTCGTCGGTCGTGGCCATGCCGCAACCGTGGCCGCGACCGCGGGCGGCCGCAATCGCGCGCGACCGTCGCCCGCCCCGCGCGCGGCCGCGGGCCGTCCGGCGGCCGCGCGCGGGGCGGGCGACGGGCCGCCGCGAGGGCCGGCGGACATCGCCTACAATGCGCATTTCACGGCATGGTCGAAGACCCCCTCCAGACCGCGGACGCGACGCAGGCCGGCTTCCCGCCGCCGGGCGCCCGCGGCCCCAGGCCGGCGACGCCGACGCAGATCGGGCGCTACATCGTGACGCGCCCGCTCGGGCACGGCGGCATGGCGGTGGTCTACGCGGCCTACGACCCGGAGCTCGACCGCCGCGTGGCGATCAAGGTGCTGCGCGGCGGGATCAAGGGCCACCGCGCGAGCATCGGCCAGGCCCGCCTGCAGCGCGAGGCGCAGACGCTGGCCAAGCTGTCCCACCCCAACGTGGTCCAGGTCTACGAGGTGGGACGCCTCGACGACGGCGTCTTCATCGCCATGGAGCTGATCGCCGGGATGACCCTTCGGACATGGCTCTCGAGACAGCCGCGCGGCGGCTGGCGCGAGGTCGTCCGCGTGTTCGCGGCCGCGGGCGAGGGGCTCGCCGCGGCGCACGCGGTCGGCATCATCCACCGCGACTTCAAGCCCGACAACGTGCTCGTCGGCGACGACGGCCGCGTGCGCGTGCTGGACTTCGGGCTCGCGCGCCAGGGCGCGCCCGACGAGGCGCCGACCGACCCGCTGCTCGCCGCCATGTACGAGGTCGAGGTGATGGCGACCGACGCGAACGCGGTCGTCGGCACGCCGGCGTACATGGCCCCGGAGCAGCACATGGGCGCGCCGGTCGACGCGCGCTGCGACCAGTTCAGCTTCTGCGTCGCGCTGTACGAGGCGCTGTACGGCGCCCGGCCGTTCTCGGGCGCGACCCTGCCGGAGCTGCGGCTCGCGGTCGTCGCCGGCCACCCGCGCGAGCCGCCGGCGGGGACGAGGGTGCCGGGCTGGGTGCAGCGCGTGGTCGCCCGCGGCCTGCGTCATCGGCCGGAGGACCGCTTCGCCGACATGCGCGCGCTGCTGGCCGCGCTCGCCGACGACCCGGCGGTGAAGCGCCGGCGCTGGGCCGCGGTCGGCCTCGCCGCGCTCGCGCTCGGCGGCGGCGCGGGGCTGTACGCGCGCGCGCTCGCGCTGCAGCAGGCGCGCTGCGACGGCGCCGAGGCCAACCTCGTCGGCGTGTGGGACGCGCCGCGGCGCCAGGCGGTCGAGCAGGCGCTGCTCGCGACGGGCGCCGCGTTCGCGCCGGCGACGTGGGCGGCGGTCGAGCGCGGGCTCGATGCCTATGCGACGCAGTGGGTCGGCCAGACCGAGGCGGCGTGCGCCGCGACGCACCTGCGCGGCGAGGCGTCGGCGGAGCTGCTCGACCTGCGCCACGCGTGCCTCGACAGCCGCCTGGTCGAGCTGCGCGCGCTGACGGGGGTGCTGGCGCGGGCGGACCTGCGGGCGGCGGAGAAGGCGGTCGCGGCGGTCGACGCCTTGCCCGCGCTGGCGCCGTGCGCCGACGAGCGCTACGTGCGGGCGCGGGTCAAGCCGCCGACGGACCCGCAGCTGGCGCTCGCGGTCGCGGCCGTGCGCGCGCAGATCGCCCAGGCCCGCGCGAACAACAACGCGGGCGACAGCGCCGGCAGCCGCCGCCTCGCCGAGGCCGCGGTCCCGGCGGCGCTGGCCCTCGACTACCCGCCGGTGCAGGCCGAGGCGTGGCACCAGCGCGGCATGTCGCGCTACGACCACGCCGCGTACGCCGATGCGATCGTCGACCTCGGCGAGAGCTTTCATCGCGCCAGCCAGGTCGGCGACGACGACCTCGGGTTTCAATCCGCGGTCGACCTGGCCCGCACATACAACCGCCAGAGCCGCTTCGCGGAGGCGTGGGGCTGGACGCGCCACGCCGAGGACGCGCTGGCCCGCACCGGCGGCGCGCCGGGCAGCAAGGCGCGGCTGCTGCGGGTGCAGGCCCAGATCCGGCTCGGCGAGGGCGAGCTGGCGCTGGCCGAGCCGCTGTTCGTCGCGGCCCTGGCGTCGATCACCGGGCAGCGCGGGCCGGAGCACCGCGACACGGCCCGCGCCGAGAACGACCTCGGGCTGTGCCTGTATCACCTCGGCCGCCACGCCGAGGCGGAGGTGCACCTGCAGCGCGCGGTCGAGGTCCACCGCCGCGTGTCCGGGCCGGAGCACCCGGAGTACGCCGATTCACTGAACAGCCTCGCGGCGGTGCTGCTGTCGCAGGACCGCGGCGCGGAGGCGCAGGCGCTGTACGAACAGGTGCTGGCGATCGTCGCGCGGGCGTACGGCGAGGACCACCCCGACGTCGCGCGCGCGCTCAACAACCTCGGGTTTCTCATGCTCGAGCGGCGCGACCTCGCGGGCGCGGCGGAGCGGTTCCAGCGGGCGCTGGCGGTGCTCGAGCGGGCCCACGGCGCCGACGACCCGCAGCTCGTGGTGCCGCTGACGAACCTGGGGCTCGTCGCCGCGGAGCACGGCGACCACGCGGCGGCGATCGGGCACTACGCGCGGGCCCGCGCGATCGTCGAGGCGCGACTCGGCCGCGAGCACCCGGAGATGCTCGGCGTCGCGAAGGGGCTCGGCGCGCTGTATCGCGACCTCGGCCGGCTCGCGGAGGCCGAGCCGCTGCTGCTGCTGAGCCTGCAGATCGTCGAGCGCACCCGCGACGCCGGGGACCCCGACGTCGCGGGCGCGCGCCGCGAGCTCGAGCTGCTGCGGGCCCTGCAGGCCCGCGCGCTCGCGCGGCCGGGTCAGTAGTTGTAACAGTCGTTCGGGCCGAGCGCGAGGCGGCGGACCTGGTCGCCGTCGTGGCCGCCGCAGTCGCCGGTGTAGGCGCCGCCGATGTGCCACCACGTCGCGTTGCAGCCGGCCATCGTGAACACCTGGGTCGAGACCCAGCCCTTGCCGTCGAGGCTGCAGGTGTTGGCGTACGGCGCGTGGGCGCAGCCGGTCCACAGGATCTTCTTGGTGTTGGCGTCGGTCAGCAGCTTGGCCATGTTCTTGTCGCTCGACCACATCCAGCGGTCGGTCGTGCAGTTGACGGGCGTCCACTTCGGGTTGTTGGCGCAGGCGGTCTCCGAGACGCAGGTCGCGGAGCAGCCGTCGCCGTTGTTGACGTTGCCGTCGTCGCAGGCCTCGACGCCGGCCTGCAGGAAGCCGTCGCCGCACTTCGCGGTCTTGCAGCCGCTGACGCACGCGTCGGTGTTGACCTGGTTGGCGTCGTCGCACTGCTCGACGCCGACCTGGACGAAGCCGTCGCCGCAGGCGGCGGGCTTGCACGCGCCGGTGCAGGCGTCGGTGTTGACGAGGTTGCCGTCGTCGCAGACCTCCGGGGGCTGGACGAAGGAATCGCCGCAGGCGGCGTTCTTGCAGACGTTGGTGCAGCTGTCGAGGTTCGAGGCGTTGCCGTCGTCGCACTGCTCGACGCCGGCCTGCACGAACAGGTCGCCGCACTTCGCGGCCTTGCAGGTGTTGAGGCAGGCGTCGGTGTTACTGAGGTTGCCGTCGTCGCACTGCTCGCCGGCGCCGGGCTGGATGAACAGGTCGCCGCACTTGGGGAGCTTGCAGGAGAGGGTGCAGGCGCCGGTGTTGCTGTTGTTCGCGCCGGCGTCGCACTCCTCGCCGGGCTGCTTGAAGCCGTCGCCGCAGGTGGCGAACTTGCAGGTGTTGGGGCAGGCGTCCTCGTTGGACTGGTTGCCGTCGTCGCAGGCCTCGCCGGGGCCGACGAAGCCGTCGCCGCAGACGTTCTTGGAGCAGTTGGCCTTGCAGGCCTTGTTGTTGCCGTTGTTGACGCCGTCGTCGCACTGCTCGACGTTTTGCTGGATGAGGCCGTCGCCGCACACCGCGTTCTTGCAGGTCAGGGTGCAGGCGCCGGTGTTGCTGTTGTTGCCGCCCTGGTCGCACTGCTCGCCGAGGCTCATCTGGACGAAGGAGTCGCCGCAGACGGGGGTCTTGCAGGCGTCGGTGCAGCCGTCGTCCTGGTTGCCGTTCTTGCCGTCGTCGCACTGCTCGCCGGGGTCCGGGAGGGCGTTGCCGCACTCCTCGAGCTTGCAGTTCGCGGCGCAGCCGTCGGCGCCCATGTTGTTGCCGTCGTCGCACTGCTCGTCGGGGCCCTTGTCTCCGTCGCCGCAGACGTTGGCCTTGCACATCGCGTTGCAGGCCTTGCCGGGGCCGTTCTCGACGCCGTTGTCGCACTCCTCGGTGCCGGCGCCGGTGTTGAACACGTGGGCGTCGCCGCAGACGTTGGTCTGACAGTCGAGGGTGCAGGCGGCGTTGTCGGAGTTGTCGACGCCGGCGTCGCAGGCCTCGCCGGCCTGCACGAAGGTGTCGCCGCACTCGGCGTTGGTGCAGGCGTCGGTGCAGGCGTCGGTGTTGTCCTGGTTGCCGTCGTCGCACTGCTCGGTGGCGGCGACCTTGCCGTCGCCGCAGGTGGCCAGGGCGCACTCGTTGGTGCAGTCGTCGTTGTCGTTCTGGTTGCCGTCGTCGCAGCCCTCGCCGGGGCCGACGAGGTTGTCGCCGCAGACCGCGTTCTTGCAGTCGGACTTGCAGGAGTTCATGTCGCCGTTGTCGGCGCCGTTGTCACACTCCTCGCCGGGGCCCTGATCGCCGTCGCCGCAGGAATTGCTCGTACAGTCGGCCTTGCACGGCTGGCCGGGGCCGTTGGCGGCACCGTCGTCGCAGGTCTCATCGGCGTCGACGATGCCGTCGCCGCAGAACGGCGCGGGGCCGGTCGTGTTGTCGGTCGTCGTGTCGTCGCTGGTGGTGGTCGTATCGTCGCTGGTCGTCGTCGTCGGGTCGGTGGTCGGCACCGTGTCGCTCATCCCCATCGTGCCGGTGTCGCTGATCGACGACGGCATGCTGCTCGTCGTCGCGGTCACCGTCACCGACGTCGGGCCCGACGTGCTGCCCTGCACGCCCGTGGTCGACGACGACGCCTCGGAGGCGCTGCCGGTCGCCGCGGGCGTGTCGTCGCCGCAGCCAGAGTGGATGAGAGCGGCGCATGTCAGCGCCACCATGCCATGTAGAAGTGTCCTCATACCTTTCCCTCCTCCCGGTGGCCGACAGCCTATCCAGTTCGGGTGGGCGATGGTGCGAGCGCCGTGGATCGCCGACGGTACGGTGTTCTCGGGCGAAAGGCGTGGCGTGGCCCCCGCCGGTCCGATCGGGCGCCCCTCGCGTCGCGCCACGGGCGCGATCTTGAACCCGTGCTACATGCCAGGCCATGCGCATCACCGTGCTCACTCATGCAGAGTCCGAAGGCGACAGGGAGGTCGACATCGCGGTCACGCAGGTCGCGGGGGCGCTGCGCGAGCGGGGCCACGAGGTGACCATTCTCAGCATATATGGCGACCTCGAGAAGTTGGTCGCGGGCCTGACCCGGCGGCCGCCGGATCTGGTGTTCAATATGATGGAGATGTGGGCCGTCGGGGTGCTTTTGTGCGTACCAGCCCGGCAGGTGGCGGACGAAGCGGCGGCTAAATGGCTCCGGTCGGTAGTGTTCGACGTAGGGCTGGGTGATCGCGCCGAAGCGCTCGACCCAGGCGCCGTCGTCGTACAGGCGATACGCGTAGTTGACCACGTGGCCCATCTCGTGGCGCAGATAGCGGAGGATGTCGGCGGGCGAGAGGCCCTCGACGTGGCCGGTGTGCTCGGCGTGCATCGCCGTCAGCTCGGGGCGCGCCAGGTAGAACGGGATGGCGATCGCCACGGTGTCGGCGCTGGCGTCGTCGGCGGCATTGGTCGGCCCTTCTTTACACCGCCGGGGGCGGCTCGAACAGCGCGCTGCAGGTCTCATCGTCGGCGAACGCGGCGTTGATCGCCGCGAGGCAGCCCGCGACCTCGCTGGCCGTGAACGCCGAGCCACAGCCGCCGAGCACGCCGTCGGCCTCGTCGAGGACGTCCTGGACGGTCAGGCCGGCGCACACGCTGTCGTCGCCGAGCAGGAGGTCGCGCAGCGCCACCGGCGGGTCGGCCGGTTCGTACCCCGGCAGCGCGTCGAAGCCGACCGCGAGCGCGACCGCGGCGGCCTCGCCGAACAGGGCGGTCTGCACGGTCGGGTCGCCGTCGCCGTCGTAGGCGCCGGCCTCGTCGGGGTGCAGCGCGCGCGGCGAGCCGGCGGTCGGCAGCGCCCGCTTCACCGCCTCGCTGTTGGTGAGGTTGACGGTCAGCACGCCGCAGCCGAGGTAGAGGCCCTCGGGGAAGGCGGACGCGAAGTGGTCGTCGCGGAAGCAGGCGACGTTGTCGGCCTTGCACTTCGCGCCCCACTCGGTCTGCGGGGCGGTGCGATAGCCGCAGGCGCCCGCGCCGTCGTCCTCGCCGCCGGTGGTCGTGTCGTCGCCGCCGGCCTCCTCGCCGCCCTCCTCCTCGCTGTCGTTCGGAAAGCAGTCGGCGGTGTCGACCCCGTGGATCGTCGCGCCGCAGACGACGAGCCGATCGTCGATCGCTTCGTCTTCGCGGGCGCAGGCGGCTCCGACGAGCATCAGGCCCGAGAGCAGGCAGACATGGACGCGCATGGGAGCTCCTTTCACGACCGCCGCACAGGCGGGTGCACCTGCACGGTTAGCACACCGATCGCGCCGCGCCGCCGGACCCCCGACAGTCGCGGAGACCGCGGACAGGACGACGTTTGACAGGGCCCCGGCCGGCACGTGCGTGCCCGGCGATCGCCGCGGACCGGCCGACGATGCAACCGCCGAATCTGCCACCGCCGCCGAATCTACCAGTGGCAATTCTTCTCTCGCGCCGACGCGGACCGGCGGTCGCCGGCGCTTCACCCGCTGCGCGCGGGCCTCACAGGGCGAAGCCGCCGGTGTCGTCGCCGGTGGTCGGGTCGTCGACGTCATCGACTCGTCGGTCGTCGCCGAGCCGCTCGCGTCGTCGGTGTCGTCGCTCTTGTCGGGGCAGCCCGCGAGCAGCACGGCCGCGGCGGGTGTCATCCCTGCGCGCTCGGTGCGGAGCGCCGCGCGGGATCGACGCGAGGGGCGCGACGTGAAGGCCAGTTGGAGGGGTGATGTGCCCGGTCGTCGCGCGGGGCCGCGTTGACGAACCCGGCGGTTGCGCGGTATGTCGCACCGCATGTGGATCGCCGCGCTGCTGTGGACGATCGGGGCGGTTCATCCCGCCGGCCCGGTCGCGTCGGACGGCGGAGCTCCGCTGACCGCCTGCACTTGCCCGCCCGTCGCGTCGCCCTCGCTTCTACATGCGCGTCCACATGGGCGTCCACATGAGCTCCCCCACTGCGCCGCGTGGCTGCGCGCGGCGGTGCCTGCCGATCATGTCGAGGGAGGACCGGTCGCCATCGCGACCGCTCCGGTCGGCGAGCCGGCCCCGGCCGCGCCGAGCGTCGCGGCCGAGGTCGAGCGCCTGATGTCGGAGATGGCGCAGGCGTACGACAAGGTCAGGGACTACACGACCATCCTGCACAAGCGCGAGCGCGTGAAGGGCAAGCTGCTCCCGGCGGAGAAGCTCGCCATCAAGTTTCGCAAGCCCTACAGCATCTATATCAAGTGGGTCGGCGAGGTGAACCAGGGCCAGGAGACCATCTACGTCCGCGGGGCCAACGGCGGCAAGCTGCGGGCCCACCGCGGCTCGTTCCCGAAGGCGACCCTCGACCTCGCGCCGAGCCACAAGTTCGCGATGCTCAACAATCGCCATCCGGTCACCGAGGCCAGCCTCGGCCACGTGATCGACCTGATCTCGACGAACCTGCGCCGCGGCAAGGCGGACGCGCGCGGCGTCATGGCCCTGAGCGACGCGGGCGAGAGCACGCGCCACGGCGTCCGCGTGCGCTGCATCGAGGCGGTGTTCCCGGGCGACGACTATTACGGGAAGAAGGCCCGCGTCTGCGTCTTCGTCGACACGAAGCTGCTCAGCCGCATCCAGATCTGGGACGGCGCGGGGCGACTGGTGGAGGATTACGAGTACGAGAAGCTGCGCGTCAACGTCGGGCTGTCGGCGCGTGACTTCGATTCGACCAACCCGGCGTACGACTTCTGAGCGCTTGCGAGGGCCGACCGACGAGCTGCTCGAGCTGCGCCGGGCGATCGACCAGCGGCTGCGCGGCGACGGCTGAGGCGGTATCGCGCGCGCGGCCGCCGGGGTACCCTCGCGGCATGGCGCGCCCGGCCAACCACACCACGATCCTCGACGAGCCGTCGCACCCCTACCTCGAGGAGGAGCTGCACAACGGCGACGCCGCCTGGGCCGACTTCGGGCGCTGGCTGGTCAGCCAGGACAGCCCGCGCGGCGAGGCCATCCTCCGCGAGCTCGAGCTCGGGCCCGGGGCCCGCGCCGACGACCCCGCGCTCGTCGCCGCGTATCGCCGGGTCCTCCGCGTGTCCGCGTGCGGCCAGCTCGTGCGCGACATGTCGTGGCGGTTCCGCTGGCGCCGCGGCTTCCCCGAGCGCGCGCACTTCATGTTCGCCGCGACCCGCCACCTCGGCCCCGCCGCGTTCGTCGAGGAGCGCTGGCGCGACAACAAGCCCGACCTCGACCGCATCGCCGAGGAGCGCGTCCAGCTCGAGCACGCGCTCGGCCTCCCGGAGATGCGCTTCGTCACCCACCTCGACCTCGAGCTCAGCGAGTTCGGCAAGCACCTGGCGCGCGTCGCCCAGCTGCTCGCGCTGCGCAGCTGGCCCAACCTGCAGGTGCTGCGCATCGGCTACGCCCACTACGCGCCGGCGTGGATGGGCGCGGACGAGCCGCACGAGCACGCGCTGGTCGCCGCGGAGGACACGGCGGCGATGCTGGCCGCGCTGCCGCGGCTGCGGCGGCTCGAGCTGCTCGGCCACGCGATGTTCCCGCGGCTCGCCCACCCGACGCTGCTCGAGCTGCGGCTCGGCGGGCACATGCCGGTGCTGGACGGGGGCCTGTCGGCGGGCGCGCGCCGGGCCGACCGCGGGCTCGACCTGCCGCGGCTGCAGCGGCTCGAGCTCGCGGCGATGAACCCGAGCGGCGGCGTGCGGCCGCCGCTCGACGCGAGCCTGCTGGACCTCGACCCGCGGCGGCTGCCGGCGCTCGAGCACCTCGAGCTGCAGGACGCGGAGCTGGGCGACGCGGGCGCGGGCGGGGTGTTCGAGGCGGTCGCGCGCTCGGAGGCGCTGCCGCGGCTCCGCACGCTGCACCTGCGCAGCTTCGACGTCGCGGACGACGTGCGGGCCGCGACGGTGCAGCGCCTCGCGCCGCGCTTCGCCCACCTCGAGCGCCTCGCGGTCGACCACGCGGACGCGGACGCGGCCCGGCACTTCGCCAACCTCGTCGGCCCCGTCGACCCGTCATGACCCGCCGCTGACGGCCGCGCGGGCCGTGGCTCGACGGCCCGCCCGTTCTGTCGCCGGGGTCTGGGCGCGGGCGCGGGCGCGCGGTATATCGCTCGCGTGTCGCACCCCGCACCGCCGCCGCGACCCACCACGTGGCTGTGGCTCGCGGCCATGGCGGTCGGGCCAGGGCTCGCGCTGGCGGCCGCGCTGCGGCCCGCGGGCTTCGTGCTGCGCAACGAGTCGGCGGGGCCGCGCGCGTGGATCCTGGCGTGGGCGCTCGCCGGCGCGGCGCTGGTGCTCGCTGCCGTCGCCTGGTTCGTGCGCGCGCGAGCGCGCGGAGGCGCGGGCCGGGGCGCGGCGCTGGTCGAGGCGGTCGCGCGCGGGCGCTGGCTGGCCGCGCTGCCGGCCGTGCCGCTGCTGATGGTCGAGCCCGAGGGCGCCACGGGGGCGCTCGCGCCGCTGCTGATCGCGCTGGTGGGCGGCGCGGCGGCGTGGTCGGCGTATGTCCCTTCGGACAGGTCGTTGCCCGGCCGTCTGGAGCGCCTGTGGAGCTCGCGGCGGGCCTGGGCGCTGGGATTATGCGCGGCGTATCTCGGCTGTCTGGCGCGGCTGGTGGAGCTCGGGGTGCTGCGGCACCGGGCGCTCGGCTCGCGGATCTTCGACCTCGGCATCTACGACAACATCTTGTGGAACACGATGCACGGGCGGGTGCTCGGCTGCGACTTCGTGCGCGGCGGGAACCACGTCACCGCGCACGTCGACCCGATCCTCGTGCTGCTGACGCCGCTGTACGCGCTGGCGCCCGGGGCCGGGACGGCGATCGCGCTGCAGGCCGCGGTCGTGCTCTCGGGCGCGGCGCCGGTGTTCCTGCTCGCGCTGCGCCGCCTCGGGCGCCCGTGGCTCGCGGCGACGCTCGGGCTCGCGTACCTGCTGCACCCCTCGGTCCACGGCACGGTGCTGTTCGACGTGCACTCGCTGGCGTTCGCGGCCCCGCTGTGCGTGTGGGCCGTGTACTTCTTGGAGGTCGGCGCGGTCCGCCGCTTCGCCGCCACCGTCGCGCTGCTGCTGCTGTGTCGCGAGGACGTCGGGCTGCTGGTCGCGGGGCTCGGGCTCTACGCGTGGCTCGGACGCGGCCAGCGGCGCGTGGGCGTCGCCACGGCGGTCGCCGGCCTCGCGTACTTCGCGGCCGCCAAGCTGCTCGTGCAGTTCACGCCCTACGAGTACGCGCGCAGGTACATGGCGCTGCTGCCGGGCGGCGAGGGCGGGTTTCGCGACGTCGCCGCGACCGTGCTCGGCAACCCCGGCTACGTGCTGACGCAGGTGCTGATCGCGCGCAAGCTGGTGTTCCTCGCGGTGATGCTGGCGCCGCTGCTGCTCGTCCCGCTGTGCGCCGGGCCGCTGTGGTGGACCTTCGGCTACGGGCTGGCGTTCACGCTGCTGGCCACCAACCCGATGAACTACGCGCCGCTGTCGCATTACTCGGTGGTGCTGTTCCCGCTGCTGTTCGCGGCGGCGCCGGCGGGCATCTCGCGGGTCGCCGCGCTCGTGGAGCGGCTCGGCGGCGACGCGGGCCGGGCGACGCGGGCGCTCGGCGTCGGCGTGCTGGTCGCCAGCGTGCTGGCGACCCTGCGGCTCGGCGCGCTGGTCGACAACGGCGGCCTGCGCGGCTTCCCGCACTCGCTGGTGTACGCGCTCGACGACGCCGCGCAGGCGCAATATCAGTGGCTGCGGGCCGCGGCGGAGCGGGTGCCGCCGGACGCCTCGATCGCGGCGAGCAACCACGTCGGGGCCCACTTCTCGGCGCGCGACCGCGTGTACTTTTATCCCGAGGTCAAGGACGCGGACTACCTGATCGTCCACCGCAACGACCTGCGCCCGAAGGGCGGGGACGTCGACCTCGAGGGCCTGCGCCGCCGCGGCTACGTCCTGATCGATCATTTTGACAAGGAGATCTTCGTGCTGCGGCGCGGCGATCCGTGAAGTAATCGTCGGAACGCGGTAGGCTCTCGCGCATGCCGGTCCTCCCGCCCGTTCGCAGCCCTCGCTGGCTCCTCGTCTTCCTCGGCACGGCCGCGCTGCTCGCCGCGGGGCTGCTGTGGGTCGGCTCGGCCAACAGCGGGCGGGCGCCGGCGCAGGACACGACGCTGGCGATCGTCGGCGTGAGCGCGGGGATCTCGGCGGTGCTCGCGGCGATCGGTGCGTTCGGCGGGCGGGCGACGTTCGCGTGCGCGCTGCTCGGGCTGCTCATCGGCATGGGCCAGATGATCTACGTCGCGCTGACCGCCCACGAGGGCTTCGCCGACCTCGCCGCGCTGGCGAGCTTCATGTTGTACGGCGCGATCGGGCTCGCCGTCGGGGCGCTGATCGACCTCGGGCGCTGGATCGGCGGCCGGCAGCGTCGGGCCTGAAGCGGGCCCGGCCGCGCGCGCTGGACGGCGCGGCGCGGCAGGGGCTTTCAGGCGGCTATTCGCCGGAGCCGGGGGCGCTCGAGCTCGCCTTGTCGAGGGCGGCGCCGAGCTTGCGGCCGATCGTCGCCAGCGCGGCGACGCCGGTGTCCTGCATGTCCTCGGCGAGGTAGCGCAGGTGCGTCATCGCCTGGCCGGCGGTCAGGCGCGGGAGGGCCTCGACGTGGCGCAGGACCTCGGCGGCGTAGCGGCCGAAGTAGTCGGCCTGCTTGGCCATCTCGCGGTCGAGGATGTAGTGGTGGCGCAGGACCTCGGCGTACTCGCGGAGGTTGTGCTCGTCGTAGTCGGCCTGCAATTGGGAGAAGGCGCGACGGAGGCGCTCGAGGTCGGCGTCGCCGAACTGGCGCGGCTGGCCGGCGGCCTGTCCGGTGGCCTGGGCGAGGATGTTGGCGACGTGGGCGAGGTTGTCCTGGGCGTTGGTGATGTGCTGCTCGAGGGGGGTGAGCGCGGAGAGGGGCCACAGGGACTCCTTCGGGGCGCGCATCATCAGGACCTTGATCAGCATGGCGGCCATCTGCGGCTCGAGCACCTCGACGCCCTTGGCCGAGCAGCTGAGGAGCGGGCGGCTGTCGAGCTCCATGCCGAGCTGGACGTCGAACTCGCCGACGCGGAGCTGGTGGCGGCCGGGGGCGAGGCCGGTGACGCCGAAGAACGCCCGCGACGCCGCGGTCGGCACCGTGCGCCCGTCGATCGTGACGTGCTGCGGCGCGCTCTGGAAGAACACGCTGGGCAGCGGCCACGGGCGCAGCGCGCCGGCCTGCAGCATCGAGCCCGAGCGCGCCAGGTCGCGGTACCGACTCTCCGTGTCCAGGTCGTCCTCCACCAGACCGCCGCGCCCCCAGTCGCTGCGCCGCACCACCGCCGCGTTGGGCGCGAGCTCGAACGACCACTGCGAGCGCTGACCCTTGTACTCGGTCACGACCGTGTGCGGGCCCGGCGGGACGTTGAAAAAGCCGCGGAAGCTGCCCTTGAAGTGCGGGTGGTCGCGGTCCGCGAAGTCGCCGATGTCGACGCCGTCGAGGAGGATGCGGTCGCACTGGAAGTCGCGCAGGACCACGAAGCCGTGGCCGGGCACGATGTAGGTCGGCAGCATCATCGCCGCGGCGTCGACGTAGTAGCCGAGGGCGGGGTCGCTGACGGTCTGGGCCTCGCTGTCGGGCGGGACGGGGCTGTCGGGCGGGCCGGGAGTCTCGTCGTCGGTCGCGTCGGCGTCGGGCTTCCCTCCGAAGATTCGCTTCAACCAGGAGAGCATGGGGAGCACGATAACCCGAAGCGTGCGCCGCGGTCCGGGGGGCCGGACGCCGCACCTGCGCGCGCGTGCGGGCGTCGGCGGCGCCGCGCTCGAGATCGCGTGTCCCGCGGTGGCGAGGGCGCGCGTACACTCGGGTGCGCATGAACCTGAACCACGTGACCCTGCCCTCCCGCGACGTGGCCGCCGGCGCGGCGTTCTATCGCGCGCTCGGATTGACGCAGATCGTCGAGAGCCTGCCGCGATACGCCCGCTTCACGCTGCCGAGCGGAGACGCGACCCTGTCGCTGCACCTGACCGAGGTCCCGCCCGGGCCCACCGGCGTCGAGATCGGCCTCGAGTGCGAGGGGCTCGATGAAGTGGTCGAGCGCCTGCGCCGCGCGGGGATCTCGATCGCGTCGGGGCCGGTCGATCAGCCGTGGCTGTGGCGCGAGGCGCGGGTCGTCGATCCCGACGGCAACGTGATCCTGCTGTTCTGGGGCGGGACCGTGCGCCGCGATCCGCCGTGGAAGATCACGAAGTAGTTCACGAAGTAGAGAGGATCTCGAAGTCGATCGGCTTGAGGCTGCCGGCGTTGGTGACCTCGCTCGAGCACGCCGTCAGGCCGACGATCATGTCGAGCTCGGCGCGCAGCTCGATGCAGTCGCCGGCCGCGCTCGCGGGCGGCGCGATCGTCATCTTGCCCGTGGTCGGGTCGAAGCGGACGTCCATGAAGATGTTGAAGGTCGAGCCGATGTCGTCGGCCGCGACGCCGAACGCGGCCATCGGCACGCGCAGGTTCTCGAAGCAGCTCGGGTGCGTGCCGTCGTCGCCGCGCAGGCGGCGGTACATCTCCGGGCTGCACGGGGTGAGCACGAGGTCGTGGCGGCCGACGTCGTCGCGGCCGATCGTCCACATGGCCCGCTCGCGGTTGCTGTAGAGCACGTGGCCGGTCGTCAGGTACAGCGTGTCGGCGTAGTCGATGCTGCGGCCCGAGCTCAGGTGCTCGCGCGGGTCCTCGCGCGCGACGCTATAGAGGTCGCAGACCTGGCGGCCGTTCGGGTCGATGATGCGCAGGACCTGGCCGCGCTCGACCAGGAAGGCGACGCCGCTGTGCGCGGGGATCCGGTGGCGCACGCCCGGGCGCGGGCGTTCGGCCTGCAGCGTGACATGTCTGAAGGGACAGGTCGGTGCCTCGTCGGACGGACGGGCCGGCTCGCTCGCGGGCGGGGCGTCGTCGGTGTGCGCCTGGAACGGCGGGCGCCAGTCGGGCTCGACCATGCGGCCGCTGTACTGCTTCGCCTCGCTGTCGCTGCCGAAGTCGTCGAGGACGGGGTTGATGTCGCCCTGGAGCGCGCGCTCCTTGGCGCGGATCACCTGCTGCATGCGCTCGTACTTGCCGGCCTCGCGCAGGCGTTCGAACTGGGTGTGCGGGTTGAAGACCAGCGCGGGCCACGGGAACTTGCGGCTCAGGCGCGCGCTGCCGGGGTGCAGGCCGACGATGAAGAAGGCGGTGCCGGCGAAGCTGAACGAGAAGTGCGGGTCCTCGGGGTCGTCGCTGACCGCGGGGTCCCAGGGCACGGGGTCGGCGTCGTGCAGCGCCTGCAGCTGGGCCCACAGCGCGCGCTCGAAGCCCTCCTCGTCGGTGTCCTGCGGGCGTTCGAAGATCGCCACGAAGGTCGCGAAGGCGGCGTCGATCTCGTCGACCGCGCGCGTGAAGGCGGCGAGGTCGCGGGCCAGCCCCGCGGTCGCCGCGGCGCCGCCGAGCTCGTCGTAGATGCCGAGGCGGTAGCTGCCGCTGTTGACCGCGCTCTTGGCCCCGACGCAGGTGTACTGCGGGTCGAGCACGAACGAACGAAACGCGCCGTGCATCGCCGCCGCGGTCAGGTCCGCGGGGCTCTGTTCGGCGTCCGGGTCGGCGCGCTGCAGACGCTCGGGGTGCGAAGGATCGGGGCGGTAGAACAGACCCGCGGGCGCGGGCTCGGCGACGGGCGCCGCCGGCCTGGAGTCGGTCACCGCGGGCTCGAGGTCGGTCACCGCGGGGGCGTCGAGGCCGACGTCAGACATCGGTCGGGCCTCGATCAGCGTGCATACACGTCGACGAAATCATCATGGGTCGCAGTGTGGGGGCGACCGGAGGCGCGAGCAAAGCGGTCGCGGCGCGCGACGGGTGCATGACGCCGGTGGTGCGGGATCCCGGGTGCGCTCGGATCTGCGCGACGCCGACGAAACGGCGAACGCAGGGCTGTGCGCGGCCTCCGCTGGCATGGCGGGCTTCGCGGCGCGTCACGTCGGCAGGGTCGCGAGCCAGCGGCGGGCGGCGGTGGTGTCCATGCCGAGGTGTTCGAAGCCGGGGACGATGACGTCGCGCAGGGCGAGGTCGACGCCCGCGCGGATCGCCGACGGTGTGGCGCAGCCGTGGCCGGGCGGCGGGCGCCCGGGGAGCTCGTCGCAGCGGGTGAACCAGCCGTGACGGACGACGCGCAGCAGCCCGGGCAGCGCGGCGCAGATCGCAGCGATGTGGCGCGGCGCGACGCGGCCCGAGGCGAGGTGGGCCCAGCCGATGCGCGCGTGGCCGATGTCGTCGCGCAGGAGCTGCTGCAGCGCGGCGCGCACGAGCGGGCCCTCGGCGTCGGCGCGGCACACCTGTAAAAATGTGGCGCCGACCGACTCGGCGATGCAGGTGTCGAGCACGACGTGGAGCGCGCGGGTGAGGTCGGGCGGGGCGTCGCGGAAGGCGGGCTCGGACGCGGGCTCCGGTGCGGGCCAGGGGACGGGGGCGCCGGCGTAGCGGGACGCGACCTGGCGGCAGATCTCGACGTGGCGCAGCTCGTCGTGGACGGCGCGCGTCGCGAGCTCGAGCACCTCGGGGATCGCACCGTCGACGAGCAGGTCGCGGGCGATCATCGTGAAGATGACGGCGGCGCGCTGCTCCGCGGCGCTGCGCTCGGTCCAGATGCGGGCGACCAGCGCCCGGTCGTCGGGGGCGAGCGCGTCGACGCCGGGGTCGTCGGGGAGGTCGATCGCGAGCGACATCGGGTCGTCAGCCGATCTGGGCGAAGCAGCAGCAGCCGACCGGCTCGTGCGCGCAGAAGAAGTTGTAGCCGGGGGGGCACTCCTCCTCGGTCTGCGGGTGGGGAAATTGGCGATCGCACTCGCAGCGGCACCCGATGTCGGGCTCGTAATCGTTGCAGTTGAAGTTGATGGGGAAGGGGCAGTCTTCCGGGGTGCTCGGGGCGTTCGGATCGCAGGAGCAGCCGCGCGGCGGCTCGGTCCAAAAGATGTCGCAGAAGAACTGGGCCGGCGAGCCGCAGTCCTCGGGGCCCAGCGGGGCGTTCGGGTCGCACACGCAATTCGTCGGCGGCTCGTAGCTGTCACACAGGAGCTGCTGGGGCGTGCACTCGTCGCCGGTCGTCGCGTCGGACGTCGAGGCGGTCGTGATCGCGGTCGTGGTCGTGGCGTCGCTGTCCGAGGTCGTCGCGGTGACCGTCACGCCGGTGGTCGTCGTCGCGTCGCTGGCCGTGGTGGTCGTGGCGCCGGTGGTCGTGGCGTCCGTCGTGGCGTCGGGCGGCGCGCTCGTCGTCGTGGGGTCGAGAGGACCCGTGGTGAGCGGCGGGCTCGTGGTCTCGCCGTCGCCGGTGCTCGTGCCCGCGCCCTCGGACGGCTTGCCGGGGCCGCAGCCGGCCCCCAGCGCCGCTCCCATGACGACGAGCGCGTGGAACATGCGGGTCGCGAGGCTGGGTTCCATCGCCTCAGCCTACACCTGGGGAGCGTCCGAAAGCGCCCGCCTCGTGCGGCCGGGCGACCGGTTATCATGCGTGTGCATGGCCGACCCCGTCGCCGAGAGCAGTCCGCGTCGCCCCACGCTCGCCGTCGCCACGATCGGGCACCATCGCCACGGCAAGACGACGCTGACCGCGGCGATCTCCCAGGTGCTCGCGCGGCGCTCGCCGACGCAGGCGGAGGCGCTGAGCGTCGTTCAGATCGATCGTCGCGGCGGGAGCCCGCCGCTCGAGCTGCTCGGTGAGCGGCTCGTCACGAGCGACGCGCGGCCGCCGGAGCTCCCCCCGGTGACCCTGACCGTGCGCGCCGTCATGCTGCGTTACGCGACGGAGCACCGCAGCTTCGTGCACATCGACAGCCCGGGGCGGCGCCCGTGGCTCAAGAACGCGGCGCGGGCCCAGGCGCTGGTCGACGCGCTGATCCTCGTGGTCTCGGCGCCGGACGGCGTGCAGGCGCAGACGCACGAGCACCTGCTGCTCGCGCAGGCGCTGGGGGTCCGTCAGCTGGTGGTGTTCCTCGGCAAGTGCGACCTCGTGCCGGACCTCGAGTGGCTCGACATGGTCGAGCAGGAGGTGCGCGAGCTGCTGGGGCGGTGCGGCTTCGACGGCGACACGACCCGCATCATCCGCGGCGCGGCGCTGCCGGTGTGTCGCGGCGAGGCGGCGTGGGAGCCGGCGATCCACGATCTGATCCAGGCGCTCGAGAGCGACGTCGAGGTCGCGCCGCGGCGCGTCGAGGGGCCGCCGCTGCTGTACCTCGATCACGTGTTCAGCCGCCGCCCCGGCGGCGACGCGGTGATCGCCGAGGGCCGACTGCGCCGCGGGCAGCTCCATCGCGGCGACGTGCTCGCGCTGGTCGGGATGCGCGAGGCGGTGCGCGTCAAGGTCACCGACCTCGAGACCAACCACCGCAAGCTCGAGCAGGTCGGCGCCGGCGACTTCGTCGGGCTGCAGTTTCATCGCCTGGCCGGGGCGCTGCGGGCCGGCGAGGTCGTGTCGGGGCAGGCGCTCGTCGGGCCCGGGGGCGAGCCGACGCGCAGCTTCGTGGCGCGCGTCGACATGTTGCCGCCGGACAACGGCGGCCGGCGCACGCCGATCCGCGACGGACACCTGGCGTCGTTCATCTTCGGCACGGCGGTGATGAGCGGCCTGGTGCGGCTCGGCCAGCCGGGGCCGCTGGGGCCGGGCGAGATGGCCGAGGCGCGCGTCGAGCTGCGGGCGCCGGTGTACCTCGAGCCGGGGATGAGCTTCTTGCTGCGCGACGGCAATCAGGGCCCGCTGGTGAAGGACCAGCCGCCGCGCTGGGCCGGGAGCTCGGGCATGGGGCGGGTATTATCGGTGGACCCGGTCACCACGTGATCGGTCGATAGTCTTTCAAAAACAGGCCGACGAGGCGCTCGCCGTCGCGCAGGCCGCGGACGATCGGGTCGCACACGCGGGCGGCGGCGTCGACGAGGTCGAGCGGCGGCACGAAGCCGTCGGCGCGCATCGCCGCGGCGATCGGCTCCGGGTTCTCGTTCGAGGCCCAGCCGGTGTCGACGCTCGTCATGTAGATCGCGTCGCGGGCGTAGTCCTCGGCGGCGGTGCGCGTCATCATGTTGAGGGCGGCCTTCGCCATGTTGGTGTGCGGGTGAAACGGGGCCTTGTAGTCGCGGTCGAAGCGACCCTCCGGCGCGGAGACGTTGACGATGAACGCGGCGTCGCGCGGCCCGGCCATCGCGCGCCGCAGCCGGGCGTTGAGCACGAACGGCGCGACGTTGTTGATCAGCTGGACCTCGAGCATCTCGACGGTGCCGACCTCGTCGAGGCGCAGGCGCCAGCTGTTGCTGCTGCGCAGGTCGAGCGGCCGCCCGAAGCCGTCGTCGCTGGTCTGCGGGAACAGCTCGTGCTCGGCGGGGACCGCGACGGGCATCGCGGGCAGCGCGGGCAGCAGCGGGCGCAGCGGCTCGGGCAGGGCGTCGGGTCCGCGGGCCTCGTCGGCGAGCAGCGCGGCGTAATAGGCCGGCGGCCTGTGGATCGTCTGCGCGGCGTTGTTTATCAGAATGTCGAGGCGGGGGTAGGTGGCGGCGACGTGGGCGGCGAAGGCCTCGACGTGGGGGATCGCGCGGAGGTCGAGCGGGTAGATGTGGAGGCGGTCGCGGAAGCTGGCGAAGTCGGGGTGCGCGGCGAAGCGGCGGGCGGTGTCGCGGGCGAAGCGCGAGGTGACGATCACCTGGGCGCCCCAGCCGAGCAGGCGAAGCGCGGTCTGGTGCCCGATCTTGACGCGGCCGCCGGTGATCAGCGCGACGCGGCCGCGCAGGTCGATCGACTCGTTGCGACGGGTGAAGTTGTAGGCGGCGCAGGCCGGGCACAGGCGGTCGTAGAAGAAGTGCAGGGCCGTGTACGGGGTCTTGCAGACGTAGCAGGGGCGCGGGGTGTGGAGCTCGTGGATCGTCGGCTGCGCGGGCGCGGGCGGGGTGGTCGCGACGCCGCGCTCGCGCTCGCGGATGCGGGCGTCGGCGATGCGCCGGCGGTCGGCGAGCTTCTGCTGCTCGCGGCGGTCGCGTCGGCGGCGGGTGAGCCGGCGATCCTCGCGTCGCTGGCCGCGCTGCACGCCGAGCACGGCGCGGCGCAGCTCGTTCAGGCGGGGATGATCGACGTGCAGCAGATCTGTCCGAAGAGACAGACTTTTTAGAATGCGAAGGGTGGCGTCGAGGTCGGGCTCGTCGAGGTTCCACGCGGGGTCGAGCGGCGGGAGGGGCTCCTGAGGCGCGGGCAGGTCGCGGCGCAGGCGGGCGCGGTCGGGGGCGGCCGGGCGGACGCGCGTGCGGTTGGCGTTGATGCACAGGTGCGCGAGCGCGGCGGGCGGGAGCGGGAAGCCGGGGTCGAGGTTGCAGAGCCGGGTGGTGCGGGCGAGCGCGGCGAGCAGGAGGTCTCTCGCGCGCGGGCCGAGCCCGGCGCCGGGGAGCGTGAGCGTGAGCCACGGCGGGTCGCGGCGGAGCAGGGCGGCCCACGCGCTCGCGGCGGCGTCGTCGAGCGCGTCGCCGTGGCCGAGGCGCAGGTGGAGGACGTGGGTGTCCGCGAGGACATGTCCCAGGAGACAGGTGGTGAGATTATCGAGGGTGTCGTCGGCGAGGGCGAGCGAGCGCAGGCCGGGGTGGGCGGCGAGGGCGGGGGCGAGGGCCGCGACGCCGGCGGGGCCGAGCGAATTGCCGGACAGGTCGAGGTGCGCGAGCGCGGGGTGGCGGGCGAGCAGGTCGATGACGTCCGGGATGGCCGCCGGGCCGAGGGCGTTGTCGGCCAGCCACAGCCCGCGCAGCGCCGCGTCGGCGATGCGAGGCAGGGCGCGGGCGACGTCGGGGCCGATCGCGGTGAGGTCGAGGTGCCCGCCGGGGAGCACGGCGCCGCGGGGGAGATGGCGCGGGCGGGCGAGGTCCAGGTCGGCGAGCGCGACGAGGAGGCGGTCGATCGGCGGGGTCGGTGCGGGCGTGGCCATGGTCTGCGCGGCACCGCGCGCGACGGCGATGATACACTGCCGGCCGATGGCGCCGGACGAGGTCACGATCGACGTGGCGATGATCGTGCCGCGGACCGAGGCGGAGGGCCCGGGGCAGCGCTACGCGGTGTGGGTGCAGGGCTGTCCGCTGCGCTGCCCGGGCTGCTGCAACCCGGAGATGCTGGAATTCGCCGCGACGCGGGCCGAGCGGCGGCGGGCGAGCGACCTGGTCGAAGAGGCATGTGCGGCCGGCGTCGACGGGATCTCGCTGCTGGGCGGCGAGCCCTTCGCCCACGCGGACGGGCTCGCCGCGCTGGCCGAGGGCGTGCGCGCGCGCGGGCTGTCGGTGATGATCTTCTCCGGCTACACGCTCGCCGAGCTGCGCGCGCAGGGGCCGGCCGCGGCCCGGCTGCTCGCCGCCACCGACCTGCTCGTCGACGGGCGCTTCGACGCCAGGCTGCGCAGCCAGACGCGCCGCTTCGTCGGCTCCGACAATCAGGTGATGCACTTTCTGACGGCCCGCTACGCCCCGGACGACCCGCGGCTGCGCGGCGGCAACACGCTCGAGCTGCGCATCCGCGGCGGCGAGCTGACGATCAACGGCTGGCCGGTGCTCGGCCCGCGCACGCGGGTGGGGTGATGGGGCGATGAGCCTGCGCGTCAGCGTCGACGAGGGCCACGCGCTCGAGGTGCTCGACCTGCTGTGCCGCGGCCGGGCGATCCGCGTGGTGCCGGCGCAGCCGCTCGTCGAGCCGAGCCCGCAGCTGACCGAGCTCGCGGGGCGGCGGCTGGCGACGGCGAGCCTGCGGCTGCTGGTCGACCTCGGGCGGCGCGAGCAGGTCGTGCTGCGCGGCGGGAGGCGCGTGCGCGGGCGGGTCTGGGACGCGGCGCGGACGGCCGGCTTTCGCCTGCGCTTCACGGCGGCGAGCTTCGAGCTGTGGGTGCAGACGACGCAGCGGCTCGCCGAGATCTCGCGCAGCGCGGAGGTGATCGAGGGCCAGGGCAGCACCCGCCGCGTGCGCCGACAAATTCGTCGCATCATCAAGATCGGCGAGACCGACACCGGTGACTGGCTGCTCTACGCGCTCGCGGTCCGCCACCTCGAGCGCGTCGACATGCCCCGCGAGATCCGCGAGGACCTGGGCCGACGCCTGTGCATGGGCTCGCCGCTGGCGAGCCTGTTCGCGCTCGAGGACGGGCTCGCGGAGGCGCAGCTGGTCCTCGGCGAGCACCTCGATCGCCTGCTCGAGGACGCCAACGTGCCGCTGCTCGAGTGCCTCGAGGACTTGATGGCCGAGCAGTGGGCGCAGCAGATCTCCGCGTGCATGCGCGGGTCGTCGGGCGCGGCGCGGACGGAGCGGCTCAATGTCGCGGCGACGGTGCTCGAGACCTACGTCGACTGCCTCGATCGCGCCGGACGCCTCGACCTGTGCGGTGCGCTCGTCGGCGCGCTCGCGCGCCTGCTCGCGGGCGCCTGGGTTGACGAGCCGGGGGTGGTCGCGCAGCGCGTGCTGCTGGGCGCGGGGCTGCACCAGCGGGCGCAGCAGGGCGCGCTGCAGCGGGCGCTCGCGCGGGTGGTGCAGCTCGGGGAGCGGCTGGCGGGGCTGCGCGAGCGGATGGCGCGCGAGGGCTTCGGCGACGCGCGCTACGAGGAGTCGCAATTGTTCCTCGAGCTCGTCGATGTCCGGCTGCGGCCGCATCTGCCGCGGCTCGCGGCGCTGGCCAACGTCTTGACGGGTCGGTTAGGATAGCGGCCCCGCGAGGAGCTGCGAATGAGCCGTGGATACCGCGTCCGAATGCCCGAGCCCGTGTGGCGCAACGTCTCCAGCCGCGTGGAGAGCGTCGACGCGATCGCCATGGACGTCGGGCTGCTCGAGATCTTGCCGGAGGCGGCGATGGTCGAGCTGCTGCGCGAGCGCCTCGCGGACGACGGCTGGGCGCGCGGGGCGGACGGGGCGATGACCCGCAGCTTCGGCGAGGTGGTCGTGACGCTCGAGCCCGACGGTCGCAGCGTGACGGCGCGGGCCAGCGCGGCGCGCGAGGTCCAGGTCAAGGGCGTGAGCGAGGCGGACGCGGCGACGAAGCTCGAGCGCGCGAGCAAGGCCGAGGAGCGCGACCTGGCGCGGACGGTGGCGCAGCGGCTCGGCGCGGCGGAGGCGGAGATCCGGGCGACGCTGCAGGGCGCGCTGCAGAAGGTGTACGTCGAGGCGCTGCAGCGCAAGGCGGCGTCGATGGGCCAGATCGAGAGCGTCCACGAGGGCCGCGGCGACGACGGCGAGCTCGAGCTGACGATCAAGGTGCGGGTGTAGGCCGGTGAAGCGCACGGTCTCGATCGAGACGCTGCCGAGCGAGGTGCGCGTCGACGACGCGGTGGAGATGGCCTGCGCGCAGGACGTCACGTTCGTCGAGGAGCGGCTGCGCCGCGGCATGAGCGTGCTGATCCAGTGCGACAAGGAGCTGGCGCTGCACGTGTATCTGGCGATCCGCGGGCGGCTGCGGCGCGCCGGCGGGGGCAAGGAGCGGGTGCCGCAGATCGTGATCGTCGACGGGCGCCCGCGCGCGGACGAGGACGAGGGCCGCGGCAACCTGGCGCGCATGCTGACGCAGCTGACGGCGGCGATCCGCGGCAGCGTCGAGCGCACGATCATCGTGCTGCTGCACCTCGACGTGCTGACGACGACGCACACGAGCCTGACGATGGAGGCGCGCGAGGCGATCCCGCTGTTGTACGAGAACCCGGAGGCGGTGCTGCTCGGCTTCTGCGACCCGAGCTTCCCGCTGCCGCGCGTGATCGAGGGCGTGTTCGCGGTCAAACGCGAGATCGTCGGCATCCCGCGCGAGGCGCTGGCGAAGGTCATCACCCAGCGCGAGGCCCGGGCGATCGACGCCGACGGCTTCGACCCGTTCGCGCTCTACAAGTACGTGTCCGGCCTCAACCCCGTGCGCCTGCGCCGGCTGCTCGCCGCGGTCGGCCTGCGCCGCGAGGCGCTGCCCGGGCGCTCACAGGCGGTGCAGGTCTACCGCGAGCTGCGGCGTCAGACGGTCAGCGAGGACGTCGAGCTGCCGAACGTCGACCTCGAGCGCGACATCGGCGGCTACCCGGAGGTCAAGCTGCGGCTGCGCGAGGAGCTGCTCGACCTGCTGCAGCGCAAGGACAGCCTCGGCAGCGAGGGCGAGATCCAGGCGCTCGAGGCGTTGCTGCCGCGCGGCATCATCTTTCACGGGCCGCCGGGGACCGGCAAGACGTACTTTGCGAAGGCGATGGCGACGGCGATGGACGCGACGGTGATCATCGTGTCCGGGCCGGAGCTGAAGTCGAAGTGGGTCGGCGAGAGCGAGGAGAACCTGCGCCGGGTGTTCCGCCAGGCGCGGCGCAGCGCCCCGGCGGTGGTGGTCTTCGACGAGATCGACGCGTTCGCGCACGCGCGCGGGACGTACCAGGGCTCGGGCGTCGAGCACTCGATGGTCAATCAGCTGCTGACGGAGATGGACGGCTTTCGCGGCAGCGAGAGCGTGTTCGTGGTCGGCACGACGAACTTCCTGGAGAGCCTCGACGGCGCGCTGCTGCGGCCGGGGCGCTTCGAGTTTCTGATCGAGATACCGGCGCCGAACGTGCAGGACCGGCGCGAGATCGTGGCGATTTATGATCGCAAGCTCGAGCTCGGGCTGCCCGGCGAGCTGCAGGAGCACATGGTGCGGCGCACCGAGGGGCTGGCGGAGCGCGAGCGCGGGCTGCCGTTCACCGGCGATCATATCTACGCGGTTTGCCGCGCGCTCAAGCGCCAGGCGATCCGCGTCGGCGAGCGCAAGTTCACGCCCGAGGACATCGACCGGGCGCTGCAGCGCAAGACGCGGGCGGCGATCGTGCTGAGCCCGGCGGAGGAGCGGGTGGTGGCGGTCCACGAGTCGGGGCACGCGCTGCTGGCGATGCTCGTCGAGCACGCGACGCCGCCGGAGCGCATCTCGATCGCGGCCGACATGGAGGGGGCGCTCGGCTACGTGCTCCGGGCCGCGCGCGCGCGGCCGTACGCGATCACGGCGGCGGACATGCGCGCCGACATCTGCGTCGGCCTCGGGGGCTTCTGCGCCGAGCGGCTGGTGTTCGGCGAGGTCTCGATCGGTGCGCACACGGATCTGCAGCAGGCCAACCGCATCGCCCGCGCGATGGTCGAGGAGTACGGGATGGGCGCGAGCAGCGGGGTGCAGGTGTTGATCGACGACCCGCACCCGCACCCGCGCGGCGCGGCGATCTCGGAGCAGCGACGCGAGCGCGTCGACCTCGAGCTGCGCGAAATTTTGGAGAAGGAGTACGCGCGGGCGAGCGAGCTGCTGGCGGGCCACCGGGCGCTGCTGGACGCGCTGGCCGAGGCGCTGCTGACCCACAAGGTGCTCGACCGCGCGGAGCTGAGCGCGCTGACCACAAAAGGAAGTCATGGCTGAAGTCACGATCCGTCTGCGCCACAACCCCCGCACCGGCGAGCGCGAGGTGGTGATCCACTACGAATCGGAGACCGACGCGCTGCCGCACGAGCACGAGCGCGACCACCGGGCGCTGGCCGAGGCGCTGCTCGGGCAGCCGCTCGACGGGCTGCTCGGCGGCGTGAAGGTCGACCGCGTGATCGTCGAGCGCGCGCCGAGGGCCGGCGAGGCCGCGGCCGAGGAGGCCCAGCGCGCCCCCAACGCGGAGCGCGAGCCAGGGTAAGCGCGTGCGGTTCGGGCTGCAGCTCGGCGGGACGCCGGCGGACGGGGCCGCGCTCGCGGTCCTCGCCGAGGCCGCGCCGCACCTGTCCGAAGGGACATGGTCGGTCGTGCTCGACGCGGCGAGCCCGGCGAGCGTGATCTCGTCGCCCGAGGTCGATGCGACGCTGGCGCGGGCGCTGGTCGGCCGCGGGCTGCCGGTCGTGACCGTCGACGAGGTCGCCGGCGAGGTCGTGCTGACGCCGCTCGGCGTCGACCGCCCGCCGCTGCGCTGGTCGGCGCCGCGAGTGCGCGCGGCGCCGCGGCTGCTCGAGGCGCTGCGACCGAGGCGCTTGCCCGGCGAGCCCCTGGTGGACGAGGCGCTGTTCGTGATGCCGCCCGGCTCGCCGGCGCCGCGCCGGCTGCTCGAGCGCCTGTTGCTGCTCGAGCGGGGCGACGCGCAGGTGTGCAGCTTCGAGGACCTGCGGGGCGAGCGGGGGCCGCTGTTCGCGGTGCGGGTCAAGGCGCCGCCGGTCTATCTGCTGATGACGGCGCGCGACGAGGTCGGCGATGTCGACGTCTATGCGCGCGGCGGGGCGAGCCCGCTGTGGGTCGCGTGGTCGTACGAGCACCCGCTCGCGGTCGCCGCGGCGGCCGCGTTGACGCGCGCGGGGCAGGTCGCGCTGGTCGACCGCGAGGGCGCGTGGTTGCGGACGGGCGGCGAGTGGCGGGTGCGCAGCATCTACGACGCGGTGACGCCGGAGCTCGCGGCGCCGCGGGTCGAGCTGCGTGCGGCCGAGCCCGACCTGCGGTTTCGCGTCAAGATCCGTCTGGCGCCGGGGCCGGTCGCGGACGCGGATCTGTGGCTGTTGACGCCGACGCAATTGCTCGACCTCGAGCCATTGATCGACGCGTGCACCAGCGACGAGCTCGGGCGCCTGACCGTCGCGCGCTTGACCGGCGACGAGGGCACGGCCTACCTGCTGCGCGAGCGCGTGCGGCCGGGGACGGCCCGCATGGCCGCGCGCGTGAGCGAGACGCTGGGCCTCGCGGGGCACGTGCAGGTCGCGGGCGCGGACAATCTTTACATCCCCGCCGGGCGCAAGCTGGTGCCGTTGCTGCGGCGCGACGATCTGCGGGCGCTGCTCGGCCTCGACCGCGCGCACACGGTGTTGTTGACCGAGGACCGCGACGGGCCGCGCATCGTCACGGTCGCCGAGGTCGACGAGCAGCCGTTGCAGCGGTGGATCGACTACGTGGCGACCGACCGGCGGCTCGAGCTCGACCGCCTGCTCGAGCGCAGCGTGTTCGAGTGGCCCGACGTGACGATCGAGTGGCCGGAGCAGCACCGGCCCGCGCCCGAGCGGCCGCCGCCGCGCGAGGGCCGGGCCGAGCGGCCGAACCTGCCCAGGGCGGTGCGCGACGAGGCGCCCGCGGCGGCGCCGGAGAGCGGTGTGGACGCCGAGCTGGCGGCGCACCTGCGAGCGCTGCGCGAGCGCGGGCGGGCGCTCGAGCGGCAGCTGATCGTCGGCGGCTGCGACGAGGTCGACGTGTGGCGCGAGCTCGGCGAGATCAAGGCCGAGCTCGGTGAGCTCGACGAGGCCGCGGCGTGCCTCGAGGTCGCGTTGTTGCACGGCGGACCGCCCTACGACCCGGTGCTCGCGCGGCGGCTGGTGCAGGCGACGCGCCCCGGCGGCGATCCGAACGATGATGCATTGACCGAGCTGGTCGTCGCGGACCGGCGCTCGCCGGTGCAGTCGAGCGAGCTCGGGGCGCTGATCGTCGCGCGGCTCGCCGACCGTCAGCCGCCGCCCGACGAGGTGATGCAGCTCGCGCTGCCGGTGTTCGCCGACCCGCGGCTGCCGGTGTCGCGGCGGCTCGCGTGGACGGTGCTGGCGGGCTGGCATCACCACGCGCGCGACCGCCTCGGCATCACGCGCGCGAAGGAGGCGATCCTCGGCGGCATCAACGAGCGCGGGCTCAGCGAGCTGCACGACCTGCCGCGCTTCATCCGCTACGCGCTCGCGCGCGAGGCCGACGAGGCCGAGGACGAGCCGGGCGAGGCCCGCGGCGACCGTCTGCAGCAGGGGCAGCTGCTCGCGCTCGAGGCGCTGTGGCGCGAGGCGACGCAGGCCGGTCTGCCCGACCTCGACGCCAACAGCGCGTACCTGCGGCTGATCTTCGCTATCGGGTTCGGCCGGCTCGGCGCGCGCGGGCTGGCGCAGGAGCTCGTCGCGCCGATCGAGCTCGAGATCGACGTGCACGAGGTCCCCAACCGCGCGCTCTATCGCCTGTACGCCGCGCGCCTCGCCCACGAGGGCTCGGGCAGCAGCGCCGAGGCGTGGGCCGCCGATGTCCAGCGCATCGTCGACGGCGTGCGCGACGCGAAGCAGCGCCAGGCGGTGGTGTGGATGCAGCGGCGCTCGCTGTGGCTGCGCACCGAGCCCGACGACGCGACGCTGGTCGGACGGACGACGCGCTTCACGCTCCCGCCCGGGCTCGAGCCGGCGGGGCTCGGCGAGCAGCTGGCGCGCGAGCTCTCGCCGCACAGCGCCAACTACGACTACGTGATGGCCGAGGCGGTCGACGTGTGCCTGCGCGCGGCGCTGGCGAGCGGGAGCGAGGCGCTGGCGGCCGACGTGCTCGGCAACGCGGAGCCGCGGCTCGGCCAGATCCACATCCTCAGTCATCGGGCCGAGGCGGTCGCGGCGTGCATGCACGCCGCCGCGTGCCTCGGCGACGACGCGATGGTCGGGCGCCTGCTCGATGCGCTGGTCGACATTGCCCGCAGCCCGCAGCTCGGCTCGGTGCGCGAGCTGTCGCGCGCGGCGGTCCGCGGCTTCGTGGCGCTGCGCCGGTTCGGCGGCCTCGAGCCGGCGCGCGCGCTGCTCGAGGCGCTCGCCGGGGTCCATGCATATACCTCGGCGGACCGCATTTACCTGCAGACGACGGTCGCCAGCGGCTTCGTGCAGCTCGGCGAGGAGCGCACGGCCGATGCATTGCTCGAGCGGCTGTGCGGGCAGATCCTCGGCGGGGCCTTCGATTACGTCGCGCGCGCGCAGGCGGCCCTGGCGGTCGCGCAGGCGCTGCGACACTGGCCGAACGTGACCCGCATCGAGCGCTTTCGCCGGTTCGTGGCCGAGCTCGCGGTGTTTCGCGACACCTTCACTACGAGCCGCTATTACGAGACGCACCGGCTGCAGATCCTCGAGGCGATCGTCGACAGCCTCGCGGACAGCCGGACCCGCCACAGTGACCGGATCCAGGGCTTCCTCGACCAGGAGGAGCACGCCCTGCGGCGAAGGATCGTCAGCGACTGGAGTGTTTTATGTGGACGCTAGATCAGCTCGAGCCCGAGATCGACGACATCCGCGTGCGCATCCAGCAGCACCGCCGCGGCCTGAAGGAGTACTTCGTCGCGCGCGACGAGGAGATCGACCTGGCGATCCTGTGCGCGGTCGCCCAGGAGCCGCTGCTGCTGGTCGGGCCGCCGGGGACGGCCAAGAGCGACCTCGTCGTCAAGCTGACCGAGAGCCTCGGCCTCGGGCCCGGCGACTACTTCGAGTACATGCTGACGAAGTTCACCGAGCCGAGCGAGATCCTCGGGCCGATCGACATCAGCGTGCTCAAGGAGGGGCGCTACCTCCGGCGCACCCGCGGGATGCTGCCCGACTGCCGCGTGGCCTTCCTCGACGAGATCTTCAAGTCGAACTCGGCGATCCTCAACACGCTGCTGACGATCCTCAACGAGCGCAAGTTCTATCAGGACGGGCAGCCGACCCCGGTGCGCCTGACGATGCTGTTCGCGGCGACCAACGACATCCCCGACCAGAGTGAGCTCGAGGCGATGGCCGACCGCTTCATCCTCAAGATCGAGACCAAGCCGGTGAAGGACCGCCACTTCGCCGAGCTGGTCGACGCCGGCATCATGAACGAGGCGTATCGCGCCACCGGCCAGAAGCCGTGGGCCCGCGGCGCCGCGTCCCTCGAGGACTTTTTAAAGTTCAAGCGCTTCATGGACCTGAGCTTCGGGCTCGGGCGCGAGCCGGGGCGCGACCGCGAGCTGTGGTTCCCGCGGCCGGTGTTCGCCGAGATGCGGCGCATCGTCCGGGCGCTCGAGACCGAGGACAAGGTCCTGGTCAGCGACCGCAAGCTGGTCAAACTATACAAGGTGATCCGGACGCAGGCATTCCTCAATCACGGCGGGGCGGTGCAGCACGCGGACCTGGGGCTCTTGGCATATGTGGGCAATCGGCGCGACGAGCTGCCGGTGGTCGCCAGCAAGGTGAAGGCGCTGCTCGGGCTCGCGGGCGGGTGAGCGCGGATGGGCCGGCGACTGAGCAAGGACGAGCTGCTGCCGGCGCTGCGGGCGTGGGCGTATCTCAGCGGTTATGGTGGCACTCCGGCGGACTCGCTGCCGGTCGCGCTGGGGTGGCTGCGCGGGGTCTGGGAGGAGGGGCACGACGCGCTGCCGCTGGACCTCGTGCACGACCTGGGGATGTTGTTGACGGACGGGCGGGCGTTCCCGTTCGCGTCGAGCCGCGACCTCGCGGAGTGGCCGGAGGACGAGCGCGCGGAGCGGCTATCGTATGAAGATCGGGTGCTCGGGCGCTGGGTCCTCGATCCGAGCGTCGGCGACGCGCACGTAGCGATCTCGGCGTTGACCGGCGAGCTGCGGCCGCGGGCGCTCGCGCACGCGATCAGCCTGGCCCTCGGGACAGCCGCGCGCGCGGCCGATGTCAGCGCCGGGAACCCGGCGGTGCTGCGCTCGAGCTGGCGCGAGGCGCTGGCCCTGGCCGGCGCGTGGCCGGCGAAATACGGCGCCTGGGAGGAACCGCCGGTCGACCCCGGCTGGCGCGACTGGGCGCTCGAGCAGCGGGCGAAGATCCTCGCGCGGCTCGGCGACGGCCGGCTGTTCTCGCCGGAGGACCTGTGGGAGATCTCGCACCTCGCGGAGCTGCCGAGCGAATCGACGCGGCTGGCGCTGCGCGAGCTGCATGCGGCCGCGGCCGCGATCGGCGGGGTCGGTCCAGGCGTGGCGATGCTGGTCCGGCGCAAGGCCCAGGAGGTCGCGGTCGAGGAGCAGGACGCGAGTCATTACCCGGCCGGGGGCTTCGACGCGCTGAGCACCCGCGGTCGCTTCGAGAACCTCGTGCGCAGCGAGGTCGCGTACGTCGACGAGGGCCGCGAGGAGCTCGGTGAGATCGACCTGTTCGACGTCCGCTTCGCGCAGGGCGAGCTGCTGTTTTATACCCGCGACGAGAGCCCGCTGTTCGACCAGCGCCGGCGCGTGACGCTGGTGATCGACCGACCGGCCGAGCAGCGCCACAAGCACCCCGAGCTCGACGCGCAGACGCTGGTGCTCGTCGACGCGGCGGCGCTGCGGCTGCAGGCCGACATGGTCCAGGTGTTCGGGCCCTCGGGCGCCGAGATGCACCTGCGCTGGCGCACCGTCGGCGCCGCGGACGTCGAGGCGGCCGACGAGGAGGCGCGGCTGATGGCGCTGACGCTCGCCGACGACCTCGCGCACCGGCGCGTCACGCTCGACGCGGTCGTCGAGTGGCAGGACGTGTCGGCGCGCGGGCTCGTGGTGTTCGCGGCGCACCAGGAGGACCCGCGCGCGGGCGCGAGCGTGTGGGTCCGCGTCGGCGAGCCGCGCTGGCAGCTCGGCGAGCGCAGCTTCGCCGTCGGCGCGCCCGGCGGGCTGCGGGCGCTCCTCGACGAGATCCTCGCGCGGCTATTCGCGTGACGGGCCGGCGTCAGCGCATCGCCGCGTAGAAGTTGAGGGCGCCGCCCTCCGCGTTCGCGCAGGCCGCGGTCGCGGTCCAGCTGCCGAGGGCCGTGTTGACGTCGTAGCCGGCGTCGCTGTCGCCGACGTCGCTGGTGTAGCTGTACAGATACTGGCGCTCGCAGCTGCAGTTGAGCATGCGGTAGTTGTTCGTGTGGTGGTCGAAGCCCTGCGCGGTCGCGTAGGCGCCGCAGGTGATGCCGTCGGGGGAGATCGAGATGCCGAAGTCGCCGCCGTAGGCGTAGCCGAAGTTGGCGTAGCCCATGAACGCGGCGGCGGTCGAGCCGTTGCTGGCGGTGAGGTTGACGGCCTTCTTGCTGGTGGTGTTGGGGACGATGAGGTTGTTGTCGAAGGCGACCTTGTCGACGCGCAGCCAGACGTTGCCGGGGCGCACGAAGATGGTCTCGGTGGCGACGGTGCTGAGCCCGATCTTCTTGGCCACGCTGACGTTGTAGGGCTGGAACAGCAGCGGGTTGTTGACGAGCACCTCGGTGTTGCTGACCATCGCCTGCTGGTTGTCGGCGCCGGTGGCCGCGTAGAAGACGGTCCAGCCGCCGCCGCTGGTGGTCATATCGCAGTAGGCGTCGCCGGCGGGGAGCGGGCCGGCGCCGTCGGGGTCGACGGTGTACTTGCCGCTCGCCGAGCCGGGGTTGCTGGCGAGGATCTGCTTGCAGCTCGGCGGCGCGAGGCACACGCCGCCGCCGCAGCTGCCGGTCACGCAGTCGGCGCCGAGCACGCAGGTCTTGCCCTGCGCGCACTTCGGGCACGTGCCGCCGCCGCAGTCGACGTCGGTCTCCGCGCCGTCCTTGATCGCGTCGTTGCAGGTCGCCGTCGTGCACGTCGCGGTGCACGCGTCGTTGTTGAGGAGGTTGCCGTCGTCGCACTGCTCGACGCCCGCGCGCACGAAGCCGTCGCCGCACTTGGCCGCCTTGCAGCCGGTGACGCAGGCGTCGGTGTTGACGCCGTTGGCGTCGTCGCACTCCTCGACGCCGGCCTGCATGAAGCCGTCGCCGCAGGTCGCGGTCTTGCAGCCGGTGACGCACATATCGTTGTTGACGTTGTTGCCGTCGTCGCACTGCTCGACGCCCTGCTGGACGTACATATCGCCGCACTTGGCGAGCTTGCACATGGCGACGCACATATCCGTGTTGGAGGCGTTGCCGTCGTCGCACTCCTCGGCGTTGCTCATCTGCAGGAAGGTGTCGCCGCACACGGGGAGCTTGCAGGACAGGGTGCAGGCGCCGGTGTTGGAGTTGTTGACGCCGAGGTCGCAGGCCTCGCCGGGCTGCTTGAAGCCGTCGCCGCAGGTGGCGAGCTTGCAGACGTTGGTGCAGGCGTCGTCGTTGGACATGTTGCCGTCGTCGCAGGCCTCGCTGGGGCCCTTGTCGCCGTCGCCGCAGACGTTCTTGCTGCAGTCGGCCTTGCAGGCCTTGCCGGCGCCGTTGTTGGCGCCGTCGTCGCACTGCTCGACGTTCTGCTGGATGAGGCTGTCGCCGCAGACCGCGTTCTTGCAGGCGAGGGTGCAGGCGCCGGCGTTGGAGTTGGCGCCGCCCTGGTCGCACTGCTCGCCGATGCTCATCTGCAGCAGGCCGTCGCCGCAGACCGGGAGCTTGCAGGCGTCGGTGCAGCCGTCGTCGTTGTTGCCGTTGGCGCCGTCGTCACACTGCTCGCCCGGGTCGGGGATCGCGTTGCCGCACTGCTCGAGCTTGCAGGTCGCCGAGCAGCCGTCGCCGGGCGTCTTGTTGCCGTCGTCGCACTGCTCGTCGGGGCCCTTGTCCTTGTCGCCGCAGACGTTGAGCTTGCACTGCGCGTTGCAGGTCTTGCCGGGGCCGTTCTCCGCGCCGCTGTCACACTCCTCCGCGCCGTTGCCGGTGTTGTAGACGGCACCGTCGCCGCACACGTTGGTCTTGCACTGCGTGGTGCAGGCGGCGTTGTCGGCGTTGTCGACCCCGTCGTCGCACTGCTCGCCGATGACCGGCTGCTTGAAGCCGTCGCTGCACACCGCGTTGGTGCAGGCGGTCGTGCACGCGTCGTTGTCGTTGGCGTTGCCGTCGTCACACTGCTCGGTCGGCGCGACCTTGCCGTCGCCGCACGAGGCGAGCGCGCAGGCGTTGGTGCACTCGTCGTCGTCGTTCTGGTTGCCGTCGTCGCAGCCCTCGCCCGGGCCGGGGAAGCCGTCGCCGCACACGTTGTTGCTGCAGTCGGCCTTGCACGAATTCATGTCGCCGTTGTCGGCGCCGTCGTCACACTCCTCGCCGGGGCCGGGGTCGCCGTCGCCGCAGGTGTTGGCCTGGCACATCGCGTTGCACGGCTGGCCGGGGCCGTTGTCGGGGCCGTCGTCGCAGGTCTCGCCGGGGTCGACGCTGCCGTCGCCGCACACGGGCAGGGCGCCTGTCGAGGTGTCGGTGGTGGTGTCGTCGCCGCTGGTCGAGGTGCCGGTGGTCTCGTCGCCGCTCGTCGAGGTCGTGGTGTCGGCCGGCTCGGTCGTGGTCGGCGGCTCGCTGGTCGGGGGCTCCGCGGTGGTCGGCGATTCGGTGGTCGCGGACGATTCGCCGGTCGGCTGCCCGGTGGTCGGCTGCGGGCCGCCGGTGCTCGTCTGCGCGGCCGTGCTGGCGTCGGTGGCGGAGCCGGAGCTCGAGCCCGAGGCGGTCACGCTGGTCGCCGTCTCTCCGCCGCCGCAAGCGCTCAGCAACGTGACGCACGCCGCGGCGCTCCACATGCGCCGATGAAAGACGCGCCGATGATCTGTCAGCATATCCCCGACCCTCCCGAAACCCGCGCGCAGCGTATCACGTCCGTGCCACGGCGGGCCCGCGTATCGATGCATGCCGGGGCATGCTGGTGCAGCGGGCGCGCGCTCGCGCGGGGCCGGGCTTGACTCGGCGCGCGCGGCGTGTTGCGCTGGTGCATTGAGGTCCCGCATGGTCCGCACGACCCGTTCGCTCGTCGCCCTCGCCCTGTTCGGCCTCGCGGCCTGCCCCGAGCCCTGTCCGGAGGTCGCGCCGGAGGACGCGGCGATGTGCGCGCCCGAGGAGCCGGGCGGGGTGGCGCTGCGCAACGCGAGCTTCGAGACGCACGGGGCGCCGCTGCACGGCTGGAGCTTCGTCGAGGCCGAGGGCGTGCAGGTCGAGACGATCGCGGGCGTCGACGGCTGCACGGCGATCTCGCTGCGCGCGCCGCAGCCGCTGGCGAAGCCGGCGCGGATCGTCAAACAGTTCAGGGCCACGGCGCTGCGCGGGCAGCGGGTGCGGCTGTCGATGTGGGCGCGCGTGGAGCTGACGCAGCCCGGCCGCGGGCCGAACATGGCGCTGCGCAGCCGCGCGGGCGCCGATGCGAGCGTGACCGAGCTCGCGGGTAAGGAGGTGGTCGGGGAGCGCTGGGCGCTGCACAGCCTCGAGCTCGATGTTCCGCCCGACACCGACAAGCTCGAGATCCAGGTCGGGCTCTCGCGCATTCGCCGGATCGACCTCGATGGCTTTGCGATCGATCGCATCGGGCCGGCGTGCCCCGGCTGCGAGGCGGCTGCGCCGCTCACGGTGAGGCAGCGCGAGAACCTGGTGGCCTTTTCAAGGCTCCTCGGATATGTGCGTTACTTTCATCCGAGCGTCGAGGTCGAGAGCGCCGACTGGGACGCGCTCGCGCTGGTCGGCGTCCAGGCGATGTTGCGCGCCGAGAGCCCGTCGGACCTCGTCGCCGCGCTCGAGCGTGTGTTCCTGCCGGTGGCGCCGACCCTGCATTTCGGCGCCGAGCCCGGGCCCGCGGCCGCGAGCTCGCTGTGGCTCGCGTGGGACCACCAGGGCGGGAAGAGCCATCGCCGGCCGCTGAGCGCGATCCGCGAGCGGGCGCCGGCCAGGACGCCGTTGCCCGATCCCGCGGCGCCGTTGCGCGTCGAGCTCGGACGCGACGTGGTCGCGTGGGTCCCGATCGCGCTGGCCTGGGACGCCGCGGGCGCGACGCGGCCCACGGCGAGGCTCGACAGGCCGGTCGCGTTTCGGGCCGACGGCGGCGATCGGGTCACGCGGCTTGCCGCGATCGCGCTGCTCGGCGCGCGCGTGGCTCACTTCTCACCGCGCCGCGAGCTGCTCGAGCGACCGCTCGAAGATGTCCTCAGGGACAGCTTTGAAAGGGCGGCGGTGGTGAGCGATCGCTACGGGCTGCGCGACGTCGTGGTCGGTGTTCTGGGGGCGCTCAAGGATGGTTCGGCGCAGGCGCACTACGGGTGGGATGCGCGCCGTATGTTCGCGATGGCGCTGCAGTGGCGGTGGATCGAGGGCAGGCTCGTGATCACGGCGGTGGATCCGGAGCACACCGTGAAGCTGCGGATCGGCGATGTCGTCGAGGCGATCGACGGGACCTCGGTCGCCGGGGCGCTCGCCCCCATCCTGCCGTTGACGCAGGGCCGGAGCGAGGCGCGGCGCCACGTGTATGCGACGTCCTTGCTGGCGCGCGGGTTGGCCGGGGGTCCGCGCGGCGTCCAGGTCCGTCACAGCGACGGCAGCGAGGACCTTGAAAAGGTGCCGCGGCGGTATGTCGGGCTCTCACCGGCAGATCCGCGGCCCGACGCGATCAGCGAATTCGACGGGGTGATGTACGTCGATCTGGCGCGGGTCAAGGCCGACGAGCTGCGGGCCGCGGCCGGGCGCCTGCAGGCGGCGGAGGCGGTGGTGCTCGACGCGCGCTGGGGGACCGACGGCAGCGCGCGCGAGCGACTCGCGGCGCTGTTCGGCGACATCGGGCGCAACGAGCCGCGTCACGTGATCTGGCCCGGAGGACAGCATTCATTCTCCGCGACGGAGCCGGCGACGGAAGACTTCGCCGGGACGGTCGCGCTGCCGCCACGCGTCGCCGTGCTCGTCGACGAGCGCACGGCCGGCGAGTTCGAGGGCGTCGCGGACGCGATGCGAGCGCGCGGCGCCGTGCTCGTCGGCTCGCCGACCGCGGCGGCGCCCGGCGAATACACCGAGTTCACGCTCCCGGGCGGCCTGATGCTGGGGATGGCCGAGGCGCCCTATGATTATGTCAGCGGGCAGCCGGGGCTCGAGCCGCTGCAGCCGGACATCGCGGTGACGCCGACCGTGGCGGGGATCGCGGCGGGGCGCGACGAGGTGCTCGAGCGGGCGCTGGCCGGGCTCGCGGAGCGTTGATGCGGCGCGCGTTCGCGCTATGCTGCGCGGGCCGATGGCTGCCCAGCGCGCGATATTGCACGTCGACATGGACGCGTTCTTCGCCGCGGTGGAAGTTCGCGACGACCCGAGCTTGCGCGGCAAGCCGGTGCTGGTCGGCGGTGCGGGGAAGCGGGGCGTGGTCGCGGCGGCCAGCTACGAGGCGCGGCCGTTCGGCTGTCGCTCGGCGCAGCCGATGGCGGTGGCGCTGCGGCTGTGCCCGCACGCGGTGGTGATCCCGCCGCGGCACGACGCCTATATCAAAGCCTCGCATCAGGTCTTTGAAATCTTCGAGAAATTTTCGCCGCTGGTGGAGGGGCTGTCGATCGACGAGGCTTTCATCGATCTGACGGGCACGGAGCGGCTGTGGGGGACGCCGCGTCAGGCCGCGGAGGCGATCCGCGCGGCGGTGCGGGCCGAGACCTCGCTGACCTGCTCGGTGGGGATCTCGACGGTGAAGTTCCTCGCAAAGATCGCAAGCGGCATGAACAAGCCGGACGGGCTGACGGAGATCGCTGCGGGCACCGAGCTCGAGTTCCTCACGCCGCTGCCGATCGGCGCGCTGTGGGGCGTCGGGCCGCGGACGCAGGAGCGGCTCGAGAGGCGCGGGATCCACACGGTCGGCGACCTGCGTCGGCTCGGTGAGCGGACCCTTTTAAAAGATCTGGGGGCGCATGGGTTGCACCTGTATCGATTGAGCATGGCGCAGGACGAGCGCGAGGTGATCCCCGATCGCGCGGCGAAGTCGATCAGCCATGAAGACACGTACGGCGACGATATCTTCGGGGTCGAGGCGCTGCGCCTGCACCTGCTGTCGCAGGCGACGCGGGTGGCCGACCGGCTGGTCGCGCAGGGGCTGCGGGCGCGCTGCGTGCACCTCAAGATCCGCGACGGGGCGTTCGTCACGGAGACGCGGCAATGTACGCTGCCGCGGGCGACCGACGAATATCGCGTCATCTACGGCGCGGCCTGTCAATTGCTCGACGCGGTCGAGACCGAGGGCCGCGGGTTTCGCCTGACCGGCGTCGGCGTGGCGCAGTTCGAATCGGCGCAGGCGGCGGTGCAGCTCGACCTGCTCGCGCCGGCGGCCGGGCCCCCGCGGGGGGCGGCGTTGCAGGCGGTGCTCTCGGCGGTGCGCGAGCGCTACGGGCATCAGGCGCTGTTTCCGGCGGAGGCCGGCGCGGAGCGGCGGCCGGGCACGACCGGCGCGATCACGGAGAAATTCCCGGAGCAGCGGCCCGCGGACGCCAGGCAGGGCCGCAAGCCGGGCCCGCGGCGGCCGTGAGCGCGGCGCCGGCGGTGCGCTGGGCGTCGACCCGCGGCGCGGTGATGTGTTAGCGTGGCGGGGCGATGCGGGCGACCGGCGGGGCCCCCGGGGGCATGCGATGAGCGGCGAGCTGCGGCGTGAATTCGCGGGCGGCGAGCGGCTGTGCGCCGAGCCGCTGATCCACGTCGTCGACGATCTGCTGACCGCGGACGAGTGCGCACACATTATAGAGGTCGCGCGGCCGGCGATGCGGCGTTCGCAGGTCAGCGGGGCCGCGGGCGGGAAGGTCAGTCAGGGGCGGACGAACGCGCTGACGTGGGTGAAGCACGGGGTCGACGACGTCGTGATGGCGGTCGCGGAGCGCATCTCGACGTGGGTCGGGCTGCCGCTCGGGCACGCCGAATCGTTACAGGTGATCCACTACGAGCCGGGGCAGGAGTATCGCCCGCACTTCGACGCGTACGACCTGTCGACGGAGAAGGGCCAGCGCTACTGCGCGCGGGGCGGTCAGCGGCTGGTGACCGCGATCGCGTACCTGAGCGACGTCGAGGGCGGCGGGGCGACCGGGTTTCCGCGGCTGTTCATCGACGTGCAGCCGCGGCGGGGCCGGCTCCTGATCTTTCACAACTGTCGCCCCGGCACGACCGTGTGCGACCCGCGGACGTACCATCAGGGCAAGCCGCCGCGGCGGGGCGACAAGTGGGCGTTCAACTTGTGGTTTCACGAGCGGCCGTACTGACGCGGGCGCGGGCGGTCAGCAGTCGTTCGTGGAGCAGATGACCCACCCCGTGTAGTTCATCGTGTTGTTCGCGTCGTTCCAGCCGCCCTGGACGCCGCAGCCCTCGTTCCACTTGTAGATGCGATTGCCGGTGTTGTTGTCGCCGTTGGGTTCGAAGCCGCCGCAGGACACGTCGCCGTTGGCGTTGTCGGTCATCCAGAACGTGCAGTCGACGCCCTTGCACTTGCCGGTCCAGTTGAAGATGTTCTGGGCGCCGTTGTACTTGGGGAACACGTTGTAGAGGTTGGGGACGACGTTGCCGTTCCAGCCGTAGATCGCGGTCGCGTGGTTCTTGGTGCGGGGGACGATGACCTCCATGCCGACCGCGCTGCACTTGTTGGCGTAGGCGGTCTGGTCGCCGCCGAGGGCGCCGTCGTTGAAGCGGACCATCGTGTAGCCGCAGGGGCCGGCGTCCATGTCGCAGTGGACCACCAGCGGCGGGATGGCTGCGCCGCCGTCGGGGTCGATCGTGTAGTCGCCGTCGAGCAGGGACGGGTCGGCGACCTTCAGCTCCTTGCAGCTCTTGGCGAGCTGGCAGATGCCGCCGATGCACGGGGCCTGGTTGCACTCGCTGTTGTTGGCGCACATCTTCCCGATGCCGCACTTCGGGCACGGACCGCCGCAGTCGGTGTCGGTCTCGCCGTTGTTCTTGACGCCGTCGTTGCACGTCGCGGACTTGCACAGGTTGTTGCAGGCGTCGTTGTTGACCGCGTTGCCGTCGTCGCACTGCTCGACGCCCTGCTGCACGAAGGCGTCGCCGCACTTGGCGAGCTTGCAGGTGTTGAGGCACGCGTCGGTGTTCGAGAGGTTGCCGTCGTCGCAGGTCTCGCCGGCGTTCATCTGCACGAAGGTGTCGCCGCAGACCGGGAGCTTGCAGGCCAGCGTGCACGCGCCGGTGTTGCTGTTGTTGACGCCGAGGTCGCAGGCCTCGCCGGGCTGCTTGAAGCCGTCGCCGCAGGTCGCGAGCTTGCACACGTTGGTGCAGGCGTCGTCGTTGCTCTGGTTGCCGTCGTCGCACGACTCGCCGGGGCCCTTGTCGCCGTCGCCGCAGATGTTCTTCTGGCAGTTGGCCTTGCAGGCCTTGCCGGCGCCGTTGTTGGCGCCGTCGTCGCACTGCTCGACGTTCTGCTGGATGAGGCTGTCGCCGCAGATCGCGGTCTTGCACGACAGCGTGCACGCGCCGCTGTTGGAGTTGGCGCCGCCCTGGTCGCACTGCTCGCCGGTGCTCGGCTGCA
>Ga0075163_10000864_pt1 | contig 40438 bp, 44 predicted proteins | sample JI1023141ADNA_FD_71478 | JGI IMG/M metagenome (GOLD analysis project Ga0075163, IMG submission 71478) | Wastewater effluent complex algal communities from Wisconsin, to seasonally profile nutrient transformation and Carbon sequestration -... | ecosystem: Engineered > WWTP > Effluent > Algae...
TTACCAAAGGATGGAATGGAACCGTGCAGGGCAAAGGAACAGACCCGCTCAAACAGGAAGTCTACATCTACAAAATCAAATTTAAAGACCTCGAAGGAAGAATTTATAACCGAACTGGAACAGTTTCTCTGATTCATTAGAATTTGATTTAGATGCCATTAACAGTGGATTTGCTAAATATCGGTTTCATTTTCGTTAATGTATTTGCCACGAGTTGTTTTATCTCGATATCTGTAAACAAACCACTTTTTTACCCCAGCTCATTAACTTCTCTTTTGCCTGTTACTGTGAGGCACTTAAACGAATTCGTAAAGCGGGTTTCCGAATGAGTAAGAAACTGGCTTATTTGCTTCTTATACGTTAAATTTACATCATAATAAATTCTCCAATGAAAAATTTGTATAGTATTTCGCTTTTGGTAGTTGCTTTAGGTTTGGGTTTTTCTGTGAAAGCACAAAACGACCAAAGGATCAAGGGACAGCAGTCTTCCGGGGTTACTTCAGATGCTCAGACTACCGATATAACGAGTGAAGTCAAAGCAAATTATGTTAATAATCAGGATTACCTCTATCCGGCTACCTCTAACCAAAAACTAAAAAAAGGTTTTTTAAGAGACTCTCTTATGGGATTTGACGAAGCGTCCAGACGCGAGGATTTACTAAATCGACATTTTACAGGTTCAGAGTACATTGTAGGAATGAACTGGTATAAACGTGATTACATTGACAGAAAGTACAAAATTGGTCCTATTTATGGGGCAAACCCTGCAATAACTGGCGTCAGACCGGGAGTTTCTCCTGGAGCCGGCAATCGGCCAATTGGCGGTGGTGGTAATGTGATTAACCTTTTACCCTGTGTTAACGAGGATTTTGAATTAACCGCTCCCGGTTCTTATAACACAGGTAATGCGGTTACTGGTTGGACAGTTGAAAGCACAAATAATGTGTTTCCGGGAATTGCTTGTGCGGCCAATTTAGCATGGAATGCTGGTAGTCCTGAGTTTTCAATTGTGGCAACACCGATTTTAGCGGTTCCTTATGTGAGCGGACTTTTTACCATTGATAACGTCACGATACCTAACTCGCCTTTGGGAGGCACTAACATTGCCAGATTAAATGATAGTCAATCGGGAATTCTTGCTACACGGATGATTTCTACTTTCCCCGTGACTGCTGCTAATTCACTTTTTCAATTTGCCTATGCCGGATCATGGCATAGTGATGGTCATGCCTGTTGCGACCAACCATCTTTCACCATTCGTTTATACAATTGTCCAGGCGCACCTTTAACATGTTCTTCCGTTAGTTTGACTCCAACCGGCCCCACCAAGTGGGGGATGTCAAAAATTAATTTTGACTCCCCCATTTTTATTTTGGCTACATCCCGCATTAATTGGGCAATGTAGAGGAATACAGAATTTATCTTTTTGGTTCGACTTTCCCCTGTTTTCTTGTTATAGGTGAATCCCTCTGGAAAGATGAGGTTTTGGAAGATTTGTTTGTCTTTATATGGCAGCAAATCCCACATTTTAGGGAGGTTCACGCATAATTCCATTACTTTATTTACGCCATCTTCCAGGTTCGACACCCTTTTCGTGGTTTTCAGCAAAGCCCGCTCTAAGTCGATTATTTCCAGTTTGTATTTAGGCAAATATTTGTTGTAAAGTTCCAGGGTAATTTCTTCTAAAATCAGCCGTTCTTCTAACCTGTCAATTTTCTTTTGAACCTCCAAAATTTGACGCTTAATTACCTCTCTGTAGCTTTCTTTTTCTTTGTTGCAATTGTTGTAAGTTGCGATGATTTGCTTTCTTACAAGCGACAAAAGCCCGGTCGCTTTTGCCAGGGTTAAATAAACCAGGCCGGATTCAAAAACGGCGTGCAGATCTTTGGCACTTTTATTATTACAGCAGCCTTTGGTATTACACTTGTAGTAAGGAATGTTTTTGCCTTTAACTAAATAGCCGCGCATTGAGGTATTACAGTGTCCGCATTTCACAAATCTTTTTAATGGAACGAGTTCGTTTTCTTCATGGCAGATATAACCTTGAGTGTTTGCGGTGAGTAAATCATTTACTTTTAAGAAGACTTCTTTAGGAACCATAATTTCGTGATTGCCCTCGATCAATTTACCTCCTAAGGCATTATGCGCCATTAACCCACAGTAAAAAGGGTTTCTAAAATAGCCGGATAGTCTTTTTTCGTCAAGCGTTAAACCGTGATCTTTAAGCCGTTCGGAAATTTCAGTATGGGTGATATTTTCTTTAAGCTTCCAGTAAAAGGCTTTTTGCAATAATTTGCCCTTTTCATTGATCACAATTTGTCGTTTACCGTTTACTTTGATTTCATCATAACCGTAAGGTGCTTTGTGACACCATTCCCCACGTTCCAATGCTTCTTTTACTCCGGCCATACACTTTTCCCTTCTCAATTGATTGTCATATTGAGAGAAAATAATTTGTATGTTTTGTTGAAAGTCACCACTTGAAGTTGAGGCATCACCTGGTTGCGTAACTGCCACCAAATAAATACCCTGGTGTCTGAGTTGATCTTTAATGTAAATGGCATTTGCACCTGATCTTGAAAACCTATCCACACTATACACAATAATGTAAGTGATTTTCTCTCTGCACTTCTTTACAAAGGAAAGCATCTTATTAAACTCTTTCCTTTCATCTGTTTTCGCACTTTCATAAGTGCCACCAAAAGAACCCATGATGGTATGGCCACTTTTCCGGGCGTATTCCTCGCAGGCTTTTCTTTGTGTTTCCAAACTATAGCCCTGTTCCTGTTCTTTACTGGAAACCCTTGTGTAAATAACACAATTGTTGGTTTTTATTAGCGCCTTTGAATGGCCTTTGGCGAACTGATCAAATATGACTGAACTTTTCATGCTGCTTTGTTGTTTTTCTTTTTACCATGTAGTGAAATTACTCTTGCATTCTTTTCAGAAGGTTTTTTCATTCCGCTAACAATTAAATTATATAATAACATACTGAACGTTTTAATAAAGCTTGTTACTTCTTCGGCCTGTTCGTCAGTGAGATGTTCCATATCCTTCGTCGCTTTCACTTCTTCACTGGTAATGTCCAGTTTTCTTTCCCAATCTACTTCGTCTCCTTTCGATTGTTGATTCTCTGCGCCTATTATTTTAGCCACTGAATTTTTCATTTGCTCTCCATTCAATTATTAATATTTACAGTCCAGGAAGAGCCTATTTTCAGTTCATCTAAAATCTAAAATAGCCATTTTCCCTGACAAAAAAAAGTATTTTTACCAGCCTAAAGCCTTTATTTACGGGCAAAAGCCGTCAATTTTTACACATCTCATACATTTTCAAAGTCCAATTCATTAAACTGTCGTTTTGGGATGAATTTTGCCATTTCAAAGCGCATAGCAATCAACTCAATTTTGTCCTCCTGCGTTAACCTGAATTTAATTTGATCCGCATTTTCGACTTTGATACAGACCTTTTTCAGTTTTTCTTTCAGCACTAAAATAGCATCTGTGTAAGGATATTCGTCGGGAAGCAATGCGTAATTTTTGGAACGCACCGTATAGGTAAACGCGTTGCATATTTCCAACAGATCGTCAACCTTCAGGTATTTTAATTCCGAGAAAATCAACAAACATTCAACTAAACAGCGTAAGTGAAGGCTAACGCAATAAGAAGGCAAATCATCATGTATTAAACAGGTCTCAAGCGATGACTGCTGATGTCGTTCATTCGTAAACTCTATCAAACTATCCAGAAAACGGCTTTGATAAGGGGTATATTTTTCTTCCGAAGCGTCAATTGACGGCTTTTGTATCTCGCCCATTGAGACTGTTGATTCACCTGTTCCCTTTATTTTCGTTTCCGTGTCTGAATTGTCGACATTACCGACTATACCAGGGACAACGTTCTGATCTGATCCCTGCGGCAATAACTCTGCTTTCGGTTTCCGACCTATATAAGCCATTTGTCTGCAAGAGGGCGAACAATAAACAGAATCAGTCCTCTTTCCGGCAAACGTTTCTTCACAATATGGGCAAGTCTTTTCCATTAGCTTTCCCTCCAATTAAGTTGTTCGTTCTGTGACCAGCGAAATTCATCGTATTCATCCAAAAGACTTTTTATATTTTGCATGATGCTCTGCTGCTTTATAAAACCCTTATCAAAGTATAGTGCAATTACAATCAGGCTGCGACTTTCAATAACCTGTATGATATCATGCTTCAACCGCTCTTTCACAATGATCGCAGTAATATCCATTGCCATATCTAATGGCACTTTGATTACTTCCTGGTCGGTGTTTTTGGTTCTCATGGCTACAGTTTTAGAATTTGATTTGAGGGTATTTACGGTGCTTAGGCTCTGCCGCTGGTTTTCGCCTTACCTGGAATAGCTCTCTATCCTCGTCTTCATCATCATCCAATTCTTCGGAACTTGATGTTAACTTGATGCCCCTGCTTTTCAAAGCATTTTCCAATCGCCTTATTCTATTGTTCTGTTGTTCCAGCAATTGCCTTTGTAAATCCATTTTTTCCTGTAACGGTTTTATAAAGAGGATGTACTCTGCACCCATCGTACCCATACCGGTAAGTAGATGCATTATCCACTCTGGGATATTCATACCCGCCGGGTTTGCTGCACCTGGGTTGTTAGGCTGCGTGTTTTCCTGTTTCGTTTCCATCTGCTTTATTTTTTAGTTCACTCTTTGATCTTGGAAATTTTCTTTTCTCAAAATTATCGGTTTTCAATTCTTTATTCAATTTATCCGCTTCATCCTGCATCACTTTAAGCAGGGGTTCTATCAGGGGGTTAAAGCCGGCCATACATGCTGCAAAAAATTTCACATAGACATTAATTGAGTTTATTGTTTCCTTTTGCTCAATTGAATATGTGAATTTTACAAGGTCATTTTCATTCTGATCTTTACCCAGGCAGTCATAGCCAACATTCTTTTCTCTGGCAAAAGGTAAGATTGCCTTCGTTGCGCCTGGAATCATACTCAATATGATCGTTTTGTCGGCGCTGCATTTGTTTTTTTGATCTTGTGTTTCCATGTTTTCTAATTTTTAATTGTTGTTTTTTTTGTTTGTCGGGTACCTCCCGAATCCTAACTCAAAGTTACGAGCGTATTAAGGGTTGGGGGTCACCCCATTGCTCTACCCAAATTGACGCTTAACCGTTAAAAAGCTCAAAATCAATAAGATTCCTATTTGATGTGTTTCTTAGTTTCATGCATTGTTTTTGTTGTTTTAGTATTTGTTTTTGTTGACGTTTGTCGGTTTGTGAAAAAAGGCCCATATAACTAAGTTACGACCGATTGACGGGCGGGGGTCACCCCATGCCTATACCCAAAAAGACAGGAATGGTTAAACAGTCTGAAAATCAATCAGATTCTTTTTATACAAAACCAGGAATAATTTAAATTGAAAATAAAATGACAGGCGCCAGTGAATTATTGACGGATAAAAAAAGAAGATTGACGGATAAAAAAATTCAGCCCCGGTCATTGTCGGCCCAATTGACGCTTAATTATGAAATATTGATGCTTATTCCGGGACCATTGATGGATAATCGACGGTAATTGATTGCGGGTTGATTGAAACTCAATTGAAACTAATTGGTTTCGGTCGTTTGATTGGCCGGAACAGACTGTTTTGCTATTCTTTAAGTCCTTGGATTTCTGTTTCTATCTCTTTTTCGATCATGTCCACCGCCTTTTGCAGTTCTAATGCCGCAAAAAAGGGTTTAATGTATTGCAAATCTTTAATTAGCTGCTGACCTTTATTGAAATAAGGTAGCTTTTTATATTTTTTATAAATGTTTGAGTTTTCAAGCTTAGTTATTTTTTTACCAAGTAACAAATGCGCGAAGCGGGCATAATGACTTATGTCCGTATGACGTCGGTGCTCAATACCCAAAGTCGCTTTAAAAAGAAAGTAGATGGCCAATAGTCGTCGCGCTTCGGTCATATCCTGATCGCTTTCTTCCTTTCCTGAAAGACCTGCATCTATTTTCTCAACATTACCATCTTCCAGGTATAGATCATAAAGTTTATCGCTCAATTCCCTATTCATATAATTGCAAAGTGCAATTACATCCTCATCCTTTAATTTTTGTTCTTCTTTTGTTAAGGCATTAAATTCCTCTGGAGTGTAGTAGCCTTTTTCCAAAAGTATACTGCTAAAATCGAATAATGTTGCAAACTGTTTTTCTTCGTACGGTTTGTAGGCATGGCGGTACTTTTTAAGGAGTTCTAATTCTCTGTTGGTAAATTGTTTGAGTGGTTCAATAAAGTCTTTTGTTTCAGCATACTCAAGCAACTCATCAAACAGTTTTATAAAGTGTTCGGTCAATTCTATTTTTTGTTCAGGATTGTAATGAGTTAATACTGCCTCTATATCTTTTAATACAGACTTCGATAAAAAAGCCGTTTTTAAATACCTCTCTTTAGAAATTTCAGTTTCATTTTTTTGTTTTGCCATAACCCTTCGATAGCTTAGTAAATTAAAGTTAGGTAATATTCATTGTTTAAATGCAAACGCCTAACAAAACACTAAATAGGTATATTTACTCTCCCTTATAATGAATAGTCCACTAAGAATATTGATTACACTTATGTCCAAAACTCATCTGCCCAGGTTTCGTCATTCGTGTGTTCAATATGCAATTTCTCTATTGCCTGAATCTCTTTTTCAGACGCAGTATTTTGTATCTCATTAAAAAGAATACGTTCTTCGAAACGAATGTGATTTTCCAGTTCTTCTTCGATCTGGCTTAATGTTTTTTCAAGATCTGTGTTACTTTCAAACAAGCGGGCTAATCTTCTATGCTCAGACAGTGCTTTTTTAATCAACTCGTGTTCATTGCCCAATAATGGGAAGAAGAACTGCTCTTCTTCTCTGAAATGCGGGAGTAGACTCGTTTTAAAAAACCAATCTGTATATGCCTTTATTCGTTGCAAATCGATTCCTTTTTTTAAACCTGTGCGTATTTTCCAGCATAGTAATAATCCTTGATGATGATCGCGACTTAAGGGTTTAAGATATTCACTCCGTTTGATTGGCATAAATTATTATTATTTAAAGTAGGCATGAAATCGTTTAAGTGCATGATTCAATTCCTCTATTGTGTTTTTTCCTTTTTTTTCTTTTAAAGAATCAGCTGTAGCCATAAACGGTAATAGCCATTTATGCAATTCATCATGAGCCTGGCCGGTCATGGTGCAACTGGATACTAGGCTGCCAATATTACTTTGTAAGCTATCTGACAGCCGTTCCGTTTCTTTGTCCATAGAATAAACCTGAATGCCTTTTTCCATTGCCCGAATGTAAACCATCATTTCTGAATCTACAACCCATTTTTCCCCACTATTCAGATTAATCAATTGTTGGGTATTTCTGGAGGGTAAATCCATAGAAGTTTCTGGTTCTGACATTCCAACTTCGTTTGTTGGCTTATCACTATCACAGGCAATACACGCAAACACAAGGATACAGGCAAACAGGCTTAAATTTTTCATATGTAGTTGTTTTAAATTGTGAAGCGATATGAAGTAGAGCACTCCCGATAACTATCGGGACAATTCGTATCTGCTTCATTATTATTTTTTATCCCGATACCTATCGTGAGTCATACCGTTTGTCCCCATTGATTTACCTCTGTTTCTGACCACAACGTTGGGAAAAATTTACGCTGTTGAAACTGTGGGTGTAAGTACTTCTTCCACTCCGAACCGCCCGTTGCGGCTTGATTTTCTCCTTTTTTATCTAAATAGTGTTTTGCAGTATTTAAATGAACCAAAGGCCATTCAACATTGTAAAGCCTGTCAAACTCTTTCAGAATAAGTTTTAAGTCTTCCGAAGGATCATGAATTTTCAATGCAATTTCTTCAACTGTTTTTCCATTTACTTTTTTCGCCAGAGAAATAAAACGCGCCAGATATTTTTCTTCAAACTGACGAAGTGTTAAGGTTTTCTCTCCCGTTTTACGGTTTAATCCGGCATCCTTCCAATAGATATGTTCAAAATACTCTTCGATAGATGGCGTTGCAGGCAAGCGTTTTTTACCTTCTTCATTCACTAAATTCCCGATGCGCGTGCAATACAACTCTACCAGTCGAAACTGGGCACTTTGAAAGCCGCTGGCAGGAGCTAATGTCGCCCTGAAAACGTTATAGTCGTCGTAATCCATCCCGCCGCTCATTACATCAAAAGAATTTATCATCATCCGGGTATAGCGGTTAAGACGGCTGACTTTTGTGATCAAAAACGTTTCGGTGATCGCATCGTTATACACGATTTGTTTTATTTCATGGATCATCAACTTAAGTAACAACTCAGTTACCTGGTGATACATAATAAATACTTCCTCGTCCTTAAAATTGGTACGCGGTTTCTGAAGAGATAATAAAGTATCTACTTCTACATAATCCCAATAGTTAATTGGTTTTGCATGTAACAAGCCTTTGAAATAAGTTTCAGGGTTTTCACCTAAATTTTTGTACTTTTCTTCAATTGCCTGAATGATGTTTTTTTCTTCCATTGTTGTTATTTAAATAATTTTATGCTGAATATAAAGAGACTTGTAACTTTTACAACCTCGGCTGCTACATAATACATGTGTAGGTTAGAAGGTGGCGTGGGCTGCTGCTGAATATATAATTCCGCGCGCCTATCCAGGGCAGGGAGTAAAAACAATGTTTGAATACCTAATACTAAAAGTGGCAATAAAAACAAAAGATTTCCCTGACTGAAAACCGCCTCTTTTGAAAGCAATAAATTAACGATAATAGCTATTGCAAAAATCCATTCCACCTTATTTAATGTACTAAAAACTAAGCGACCTATGCCTAGTCCTATAGGCATAGTTACTCCGGGTGCTCTGAATTTTAACCAGGCTTCCATAAAACTAATAGCGCACACAAAACCAATCCATAAATAAACGGATGAGAGGGCCAATGAATATTTTAGTTCCGCCATCATAAGATAAGTTTTTCGGGGTGGTGACGGTAGTATTGAATTTTGCCGTGAAACATCTCAGCCATTTTTTCGGCTCTCCACTTTGCTTCGATGGCTTTTTCTCCCGCAAACTGCTCATCAATTGTTTTGTAAAACAACACCATCCACTTGTCAAAGTGTTCTTGTTCAACGGGTAGCTTTGCGTGCGGTACAAAAGGACTGCCAAAGTATGTATGCTCCTTTAATAATACTGTTTGCCAAAAGGTGTACATTTTTTCTAAATGTTGAGGCCAACGGTCCTGAATGATTCCATTAAATATGGGAGAAAGAAGTTCGTCTTCTCTTACCTTTTCATAAAAAGAATCTACCAATACTTTTATGTCTTCTAAATTTAAAATGTCGTGTTGTGAGTGCATTGTTTCTATATAAAGATATAACGAATGAGATAAAGCGCCCAGCCAAAAAAACCTATAATGAAGATCCAGATCCACGAAGCAATACTTTGTGGCTTTTCATTGTCCTGAATAACGGTATGTGAACATCGGCAGGGCTACTAACAACTTCTGCAAAATTTGTCAAGATCATCAACGTTAATGTGACTTTGTATTTAATTACACTAAATGTTTACGAGAATAAAAAAAGTATTTAGAACTATACTTAAATAAAATCCGATCAAACAAACTTTTGGAGAAGCCAATGCAATGAGTAAAGCATTGCATCCCATGGTAATTGCTGCACAGATACCCAGCATCACGATGCTCGCGTGATTTTGAAGTATATATCCACAAGCAATTGAGCCCAGGCAGCTTTGCGCCGTTATCATGAAGGCCATCCATCCGAAGCGCGCGTCTTCGAAGCTTTGTGCCTGTTTGGAGAACCAGGTTACAGATTTTGTGCTTGAGGTTTGAACTAAATGTTCTTCAGAAATGGTAAGGTGATGTGCTGTTTTCATGGTATAAGTTTTAAACGTTAATAATTAAATATATTAAGGCCTTTTTATCCGTTATTTGGCAAATTTTTTTTACCGGTGTAAAAACGTTAAGCCTGTTTTAAGACCGAGCGACAATTCCCATATAGTTGTGCTTTCCAACATTTTTCTTAATTCATCTCTCACCACTTTAAATTTCTCATGAACCGGGCAGGGTTGTTTTGCAGAGCATTCCTTTAGCCCCAGACCACAACCTTTATAAACCGAGTCGCCGTCAATGGCCAAAACAACCTGGCTTAATTTGATCTTTGACATTTTTCCCGAATCTATTGCAAATCCACCGTTTGGTCCCTTTATCGAATCTACTATCTGATTTCGCGCTAACTGTTGTAAAATCTTCGCAGTAAAAGCCTCGGGCGAAGCTATTTGTTTCGAGATATCTTTTAACCCTACCCTTCTTCCCCGATTGGACTGATCAGCGATATAAATCGTCGCCTTTATCGCATATTCACAAGCTTTTGAAAACATAATTTTAGATTTCGGTACAAATGTAATATATTTTCTAATAAAGGACAAGTTTATCCTTTATTATTTCTATTATTTTGTATTAACGAATCGCTTTAACACCATACCAAATATATTAGGGAATTAAATTTGGGTTGATTTATCAAATACATTAAAAAATCAGATCCATGATTTAAATCAATTTTTTTACTGTTTAAACTTAGATCTGCAAAATTTGGATATGTGAATATTTGCCTGTAATTTAACTAGCATGGAAGCTCAGAAAACCGAGCTGGCGTTCGGTACAATTAAGGTATAAAATATTCACATTAAATCAGAAAACAAATGACTAAAATTCTTGTTACCACAGACCTCTCTGCCAATTCGAAAGCCGGGATAAGATTTGCAGCACAGCTTGCATTAAAAACCGGAGCCGATCTGGTTTTTTACAATGTAATCGGAGTGATGAAACCAACATCATGGTCTGACAAAAAATACAAGTCCTACGCTGAGCTACAGATTATGGAATCACAGACCAAACTAAAAAAATTCGTAAAGTCCGTTTTGCGCGACGAACCGTTACCCCTGGCTGATTATTCTTATATCAGCGAGATAGGAGGAAACAACGTCGTACAATCGATACTAAACTACGCAAGAAACCTAAATATGGCACTAATTTGTACTAGTACACGTGGCGCGGGCGCAGTAAAGAAACTTTTCGGAACCGTTGCTTCGGGAATGATCACTTACTCAGAAATACCTTTAATGGTGGTGCCATACAACTACAAAGTTAAAGCAATTACAAAGGTGTTTTATGCATCTGATTTTTCAGCCCTGAAAAAAGAATTAAAACATGTTTTGGATTTTTCGGCAGATGTAAATGCCAAAGTTATAGTTTATCATTATGATTATCTGCTGCACGTGCCTGAAAATAAAAATAAGCTAGAGAAACTAATCAAAAAACAGGAAGCTACAGGTGTAACATTTGAACTAAAAAGGCAAAACATCGAGAACCCAATCTCAAAGCACCTTGAGCTTGACATTAAAAAAGAAAAGGCCTCTATAGTTGTACTTTTTACCAAACAGAACCGAAACTGGTTCGACAGATTGTTTGCTCGGAGTGAATCAACCAGCATGGCCTTTAATGCTGATATTCCGCTTTTGATATTCAGGAAAGAAAACGTGAAGAGCAGCAGTAAATAATTACATATTAACATTTAAACAAATCGAATGAAAAATTATTTAACCAGCCTTTCAGAAGTAATGAATGAATTACGCAAAAGGGGCTATACCGAAGATTTTAATTTGAGAAGCGACTGCCTTCATTGTCAGGGCGGAAAACTCGCACTTCACCCTGACGATTTCAACATTGACCGCTTCTACCGCTTTGAGGGTGCGAGTGATCCCGCCGACCAGGCTATTTTATACGCGATCTCATCAGAAAAGCACAATTTAAAGGGCGTGCTTGTCAATGGTTACGGAACATCCTCCGACCCATTAACGGATGCAATGATCCGTAAGCTTGAAGCGCACTGAAGGAGCTTGCATTCCTATATAATCTTACCTGCTGTTTCAGGTACCAATGTTAATAAATAGCGCCAGCGTGTTTACTCAATCCATTGGTTTTTTCACCTGATTTTTTAGCTTTACATGTTGCGACCACACACCGCAAATTCAATTATGGCATTAAGCTGGAATGAAATAAAAGACCGCGCCCTCAGATTTTCAAATGAGTGGAAAGATGATTTTAATGAGGAAGCAGAAGCAAAATCCTTCCTTGAAGCATTCTTCAACGTCTTCGGGATCTCGCGTAAAAAGGTAGCCACATTTGAACACAAGGTTAAAAAGCTCAACGACCATGATGGTTACATTGACCTGTTCTGGAAAGGTACTTTGCTGGTGGAGATGAAGAGCGAGGGTAAAAATTTAGAGAAAGCTTATCAACAGGCCCGTGAATATCTTCAAACAGTGCCTCAGCATGAAATTCCCAAATACATTTTAATTTCCGACTTCCAGCAATTTAAATTATATGACCTGGAGGATAACAGCACCGTTGAATTTACTTTAAAAGATTTTGTAAAAAACGTTCAGCATTTTGGTTTTATAGCCGGTTACCAGAAACGCGTTTTTAAAGAACAAGATCCTGTAAATATTAAAGCAGCTGAACTTATGGGCAAGCTGCATGATAAACTCAAAGATGTAGGTTACGAAGGTCATCATCTTGAGGTTTACCTGGTGCGTTTGCTCTTCTGCCTCTTTGCCGATGATACCACCATTTTTGACAAGGATACATTCGTTGATTTTATTGAAGAGCGCACGAGTGAGGATGGGAGTGATCTTGCGGGCAGGCTCAGCGAACTATTTTATATTCTTAATACTCCAAAAGACAAACGTCTCAAAAATATTGACGAGCAATTGAACCAGTTTCCTTATGTGAACGGAAAATTGTTTGAGGAGAATCTACCACCTGCGTCATTTGATACTGATATGCGCCGCATCCTTTTGGAGAGTTGCGCATTAAACTGGGGACTGATCTCGCCCGCTATCTTCGGCTCTATGTTTCAGAGCGTTATGAACCCGAAGGAACGGCGGAATCTTGGTGCGCATTACACTTCTGAAAAAAACATCATGAAGGTGATCAAACCTTTGTTCCTGGATGAATTGTGGGAAGAATTTGAAAGTGTAAAAGGCAGCAAACCTAAAATGCAGAAATTCCACGACAAGATCGCGCTGCTGCGTTTTTTGGATCCTGCCTGTGGTTCTGGAAACTTTTTAATCATTGCTTACCGTGAATTACGAAAACTTGAAATAGAGCTTATCAAAGAATTGCAGAAAGGCCAGATGGTGACGGATGTGTTTAACCTGATCAAAGTGGACGTTGACCGCTTTTATGGGATAGAGTACGAAGAGTTTGCCGCACAGATTGCCCAGGTAGCCATGTGGCTGATCGATCACCAGATGAACATGCTGGTGAGCGAGGCCTTTGGAGAATATTATGTCCGTCTGCCATTAAAGAAAAGCCCAGTGATTGTACACGGTAATGCACTGCGCACTGATTGGCAAAGTTTAATCGACCCTGTACCTTTTGAAAAGAAGGAACAGGTGTTTGATTATATCATGGGGAATCCGCCGTTCGTAGGAAAACATTTACAGTCGGCGAGCCAAAAAGCTGACATGGATTTAGTCTTTAGTGAATTGAAAGGAGGAGGCATACTTGATTACGTAACAGCATGGTATCTAAAATCAGCTAAACTTATTCAAGAAAAACAGACGAAAGTAGCGTTTGTGTCAACAAATTCTATAGTGCAAGGCGAGCAAGTTTCCATTTTGTGGAACTATCTTTTTCAAGTTTATCACATCAAGATTCATTTTGCACATTCTACATTTTCATGGACGAATGAAGCTCGTGGTAAAGCCGCTGTGTTTGTTGTGATCATTGGCTTTGCAGCATTTGATGGTCATAGAAAACGACTTTATGTATATGAGGATATCAGAGATGAACCTCATGAAGAGTCAGCAAATAATATCAATCCCTATTTAGTAGAAGGTAAAGACTTTGCACTTCCTGCGCGCAGAAAACCTATTTCTGCTGTGCCTGAAATGATCTGGGGTAGTAAGCCAGTAGATGATGGTAATTTTTTATTCACACCTGAAGAACGGGAGAATTTTATACAGGAGGAGCCGAAGTCAACCCACTTATTTAGAAGACTCATAAGCGCACATGAGTTCTTAAATGGTGAAGACCGATATTGCTTATGGTTAAAGGATGCTGCACCGGAAGATTTAAATCGTTTACCATTGGTTAAACAACGTATTCAGAATGTAAAGACATTTAGATTAAAAAGTACAAAGACTCCAACCAGAGAAGCCGCATTTAGACCGAGCCTCTTCGCCGAAATTAGACAACCCTCTTCCAGCTTTATATTTTTTCCCCTAACTACTTCAGAGAATCGAAAATATATCCCAATTTCCTTTTTTACTCCTGACAATATTGTTAACAATTCTTCGAGCGTGATTCCAGATGCCACGGTGTATCATTTTGGAATATTAACTTCTGTCATGCATATGGCATGGGTAAGATACGTTTGTGGGAGACTTAAAAGTGATTATCGATATTCTAATTCCATTGTATACAACAATTATCCGTGGCCTCAAGATCCAAACCCTAAACAAATAGCAACAATTGAAAAAGCCGCGCAAAAGGTTTTAGATGTACGCGCAGAATTTCCAAACAGCAGCCTGGCTGATCTATATGACCCACTCACCATGCCACCTAAACTCGTAAAAGCGCACCAGGATCTGGATAATGCGGTTGACCTGGCATACCGTCCGCAGCCCTTTAGCAGCGAAACCAAACGCATGGAGTTTTTGTTTGAGTTGTATGCGAAATATACTGCGGATTTGTTTACGGGGGAGAAGGTGAGAAAGAAGACAAAAACCACAAAATAATTTCTGGGCCGTAGAACTTTAAGAAATATTGGATCGAAATACCCCATGAAAATCATCTCGTTGCCTGGGTCCGTTTCATTGAGTGGTGAAGACAAATCTTTAGAACCTCAAGAGCCATTTGGACTAATATGTTCATCAGTGAATACTATCCAAATGCATTCAAAAAAATAATTCATGAACCACCAAATAACCGATCTAATGGCTTCCTAATTCTTTTAGCCTCTCGATGTGAGATAATAATGCCGCTCTGAAACTTGGTTTGAGGTTATAGGGAATATGAAATTCCCTGGCTGTTTGCTCAACAATTGGCGCCAGTTGTTTATAATGTACATGGCATACACCCGGGAACAGGTGATGCTCGATCTGGAAATTAAGTCCTCCCACATACCAACTCAGTAAACGGTTATTTCTTGCGAAGTCGCTCGTGGTTTTTAACTGGTGCACATGCCATTCGGTGTTGATATCGTGTGCTGAATTCTCCTGCTCGGCGCCTTCTACAACATGCGCCATCTGGAAAACAAAACTTAAGATAATGCTTGCTACCCAATGCATGACGAAGAACCCCAATAAAATTTGCCAGAAATTAAAAGTGGTCAGCCATAATGGAATTCCGAAAATTATCAACAGGTAAACCGTTTTTCGCAACAACATTTTTACAAATTCTTTTTTTAAACTTGTACCCTGTGTCTCCAGCAAACCCATTTTAGCGTATCTTTTTAAACGTGTAAAATCATTTGTAAGCATCACAATGGTCATCAATCCATAAAAAAATAACGCATAAATATACTGGAACTTTTGAAATTTCTTTAGAGGACGGTTTTCCGAAAGCCTGATCGGTCCTTTATAATCAATATCCTCGTCCAAACCATTCACATTGGTATAAGTGTGATGTAGTACATTGTGCTGGATCTTCCAGTTAAGCACATTACTGCCAAGCAAGTAAAGGGAACCGGCGAGCAGATCATTTACCCACTTTTTCCGCGAGTAAGCGCCATGTGCCGCATCGTGCATCACGCCCATGCCGATACCCGCAATGCCTATACCCATTGCAAACACGCACAACAGGCCTTGCCATCCCGATAATGGAAGTGTAAGTATCAAAACAAAAGGTGCGATATACGACGAAACAAGCATGATGGTCTTAACGATCATCTGCCAGTTAGCTTTTGTCGAAATGCTATTTGTCTTAAAATAATCGTTAACTCTTTTTTTAAGCGTGAGAACAAATTGTTTGTCGTTTGTGTCTTTTCCTGTGAAACGGACCGTATGCATAATATAGATAAATTATTTTGTAAAATTTCTTCTAAGAGGTGATCTCGCCAATTAAACTTGTAGTTGATTTAATCGAATTCGAAATCAGGCAGGCCTTTTCCGACTTCTGAAATATTTTTTTCGCTTTCTCCACATCGGCACCATTTATAAGCTTGAGTTTTGGTTTGAGAATAACTTCCGTCATTAAATATTTTCCTTCAACTTGGTCGAGGATGCCTTCACTTTCACAGCTAAATTCGGAATATTCCAACTTTGAATTCTCAGCGATTGCAAGGAAAGTTGTCATAAAACATGAATTCACCGCTGCCGTAAATAAATGTTCAGGCGACCAAATCCCTTTCATTCCTTTTGGAAATTCAGGCGGTGTGGCGACGTCAATTGTTGTTTCGAGGTCAGGAGAAGAGATTTCTCCTTTTCTGTCGGAAGTCCAGTTTAAATTTACTTTATAAGGGTGCATTTTCATCAAATTAATCAAATACAAAACTATCAATTACGGTTCTGTCATCGGGTGATTAATATCAATACCAAACATGATAAAGGTCATATATCGGACAATTTTATCCGATTAATTTTGATTCCTGTTTAAATGAAAATAATATTATCGGAAAAGAGAACTAAAAAGGACAAGAAAATCCGGCTGAAAGGTGTTTTATGGGGAATTTTGCTCCTTTGGCAAAAAAAAACGAATAATTGGTAAATACGCGGCGAGAATGACTACCTTTAATACTGAAAAGTTCAAGAAAAAGAAAACGTAACGAAGGTGCATTTTATAATTCAGATCTCAAACTCTGAATTATCGATGTTTACTCTGCGGATGTGACATTAGTACTGATTCTTTATGACTTAGATCATAAATGACAGCTCCAAAGTTTTAGACCTTTAATGCGTTTATAAATAAAATGTTAGTTATTTATATACAAACCAAAAAAAACAACACAGTCATGAAAAAAACCTCAATGTTCGCCGCAGTTGCCTTTGTCGCAATACTTGCAGCATGTAGCAGTCCAGCTAAAGAAGAAACCGGCGTTCCGGAAGAAGCACCAAAAAGCATGGTAGAAGACGCTCCGAAATATGACCCTAAACGTGGTGAAGGAAAATGGACCGCCGAAAATATTAATCTGAAGGATGAGTTAAACCCGGAATGGGTTACTTCTGGAGAAAATATTTCCAATGTCAAATGCACATCCTGTCATAAAATGACTGACGAGAAATTGGTTGGACCAGGCTGGAAAGACGTTACTAAAAGAAGAACACCTGAGTGGATCATGAATTTTATTACCAATCCAGATCCAATGATAGACAAAGATCCAGAGGCACAAGCCATGTTGGAATTATGCCTGGTAAGAATGCCAAACCAAAGTCTTTCTGACGGTGAAGCCAGAAACATACTTGAATTTATGCTTAAAAATGACGGAGTAAAATAGATAAACAAAACCAAACATATATGAAAACTAACATGACTACGATTGCGATTACTGGCTTACTGATAGCCGCAACATTGCAATCTTGTAAACCGAAAAACACCAGTAATGCCGTGTCGGGAGACGCCGCATCAAAAGCATACGTAGCTCCAGGAAAATACGATGAATTCTATAATTTTGTAAGCGGTGGCTTTAGCGGCCAAATGAGTTGTTATGGACTTCCGAGCGGAAGACTTCTTCGTGTGATTCCTGTTTTTGCTGTAGATCCAGAAAAAGGCTGGGGATACAGTGAAGAAACTAAACCGATGCTAAATACATCGCATGGCTTCGTACCGTGGGATGATCTGCATCACACCGAAATGTCTCAGACAAATGGTGAGATAGACGGGCGCTGGGTATTTGGCAACGCTAATAATACACCAAGGGTGGCTCGTATCGATCTGAAAACATTCCGCACGGCTGAAATAATTGAAATACCAAACAGTGCGGGGAATCACTCTTCACCTTTTATTACTGAAAACACCGAATACGTAATCGCTGGAACTCGCTTCAGTGTACCGGCGGATAATTCCAACGGTGACATACCCATTAATACTTATAAACAAAACTTTAAAGGTCATTTAAGTTTTATCAGTGTTAATAAGGAAAACGGCAAAATGGATATTGCATTCCAGATCGTATGTCCGGGTGTGAATTTTGATCTTAGCCACGCAGGTAAAGGAAAGTCTCATGGCTGGTTCTTTTTCTCCTGTTACAATACCGAACAAGCGAATACTTTACTTGAAGTAAACGCTTCGCAAAGAGATAAGGATTTTATCATGGCGGTGAACTGGAAAAAAGCAGAAGAATATATTAAAGCAGGAAAAGGTAAAAAAACGCCTGCAAATTATGCACACAATTATTATGATGAATCTACTCATAGCGCTGTTTCAGAAATGAGAAATGAAGTGCTCATATTAGACTCAAAAGAATTGAAAGAACTTTGTTATATGATCCCCTGCCCTAAATCTCCACATGGTTGCGACGTAGATCCAACCGGTGAGTACATTGTGGGGAGCGGAAAATTAGCAGCGCTTATTCCTGTTTTTAGCTTTGATAAAATACAGAAAGCAATTGCGGATAAACAATTTGATGGCGAGTACGAAGGCATTCCTGTTATAAAATATGAAGCCGCCTTATATGGTGAAGTGAAAAAGCCGGGTCTTGGTCCATTGCACACAGAGTTTGATGGAAAAGGAAACGCGTATACTTCCTTCTTCGTATCTTCTGAAGTGGTTAAGTGGAATATTAAAGATCTCAAGGTGTTGGACCGTGTTCCTACCTATTATTCTGTAGGACATTTATGTATACCTGGCGGCGACAGCAAAAAACCATTTGGAAAATACTTAATAGCTTACAATAAAATCACAAAGGACAGGTATTTGCCAACAGGACCGGAGCTTTCACAGAGCGCTCAATTGTTTGATATTAGCGGTGACAAAATGCAGATGATCCTTGATTTCCCTACTATCGGAGAACCGCATTATGCCCAGGCTGCTCCAGCCGATCTTATATCAAAAAATCAACTGAAGATCTTTAAAATTGCGGAGAATAAGCATCCTTATGTTGCTCAAGGCGAAAAAGAAACCAAAGTCATAAGAGAAGGAAATACCGTACACGTATATATGACTGCCATCCGTTCACATCTTACTCCCGATAACATTGAAGGTATACGTGTGGGAGACGAAGTGTACTTTCACGTGACTAACCTCGAACAGGACTGGGATGTACCACATGGCTTCGCTATAAAAGGAGCTAAAAACGCCGAACTACTAATCATGCCAGGCGAAACCTGCACCTTAAAATGGATTCCGGAAAAAGTTGGGATTAGTCCAATGTATTGTACTGATTTTTGCAGCGCCCTGCACCAGGAAATGTCTGGATACATAAGGGTTTCACCAAAAGGAAGTACTGTGCCGTTAACCTTTAGTACAGGAAAAACGGCGAGTGAAGTTGCTGCTGAAGCTAAATAATACAGCCTATTTGGGAGCAGATCAATGTAAAAGTCTGCTCCCTTTTTATTAGCTGCTCATCATATTAAATGAAACACTATGGAAACTTCCTCTAAACATATTTCGAAAAATTCATCTGCCCTTCTCGTGTTGGCAGCTTTACTATTGGCCATCTCCATTTTTGTTCCCATCTGGCGAATAGAATTAAATGCTCCGCAATATCCTGAAGGCCTTGAATTGCTGATCCATGCGAATAAACTTGGGGGTAGTGTGGATATCATAAATGGATTGAACCACTACATAGGAATGAAAACATTACACACCGAAGATTTTATTGAATTTACAATCCTTCCTTATCTTATAAGTGGATTCGCTCTATTATCTCTCGTTTTTGCATTTATCCGAAAAAGAAACTTATTCTATATCTTATTTACCGCCTTCGTTTTATTTGGAGTGGTAGCTATGGTTGACTTCTGGCGGTGGGAATATAATTATGGCCATAACCTCGATCCACATGCAGCGATCATAGTACCGGGCATGTCCTACCAACCGCCATTGATAGGATATAAAAAACTTTTGAATTTCGGGGCTTATTCAGTACCTGCACTCGGCGGCTGGCTTTTTATTGCAAGTGGAGTACTGATGTTAACCGTATTGTTATTGGAAAAAAATATTACAAAACGTAAAAAAATGAAACCACAAATTGCTCTTTTAATTATACCCACTCTGTTACTTTTTTCGTGCAGCGAAACAAAACCCGTACAAGTTAAACTAAATGTAGATAACTGCGACTACTGCAAAATGACAATTTCCGATGCGAAATTTGTTGCAGAACTTATTACACCCAAGGGCAGGGTCTATAAATTTGACGATCTTTTATGTATGCAACACTACAACAAAGAAAATCCCAATGCTGACGGCGTTAAATTATATGTAGCCAGTTTTGAAAAGCCGGAAGTGTTTTTATCTGTTGGTGAGGCTGTCTTTGTAAAGGGAGATGCTGTCAGTAGCCCTATGGGAGGAAATACAGCGGCTTTTGAAAGTAATGCTGCCGCCGAAAAATTCTCTAAAGACCTCAGTATCCAAATTGTAAACTGGAATGATCTCCAAAACTAATGCGCAAAGCCCGCTTATACAGCCTTTTGCTCATATGGCTTCCTTTTGCAATGAATTCAAAAATATTTCATGTTGGTAAAAGTTATCCTGCAAAAACATTTAAGCAGGGACTTGGGCTAACAAGGAATGGTGATACACTCATTGTACATGAAGGGATTTATAAAGAAGGGAACATAATTATAGACAAGTCGATAGCTGTTATAGGCCGGAATTATCCGGTTCTTGATGGTCAGAAAAAATACGAGGTGGTATCCATCAAAGCAAACAACGTTCTATTCAAAGGATTTAAGGTTCAGCATTCAGGATTTGGAACATTGGAAGATCCGGGTGCTATTAAAGTATATGACAGGAGAAACGTTACCATTTGTGACAATATCCTCGATGATAATTTTTTTGGAATTTACATTCAATATGGCAAGCGCTGCATCGTTAAAAATAATACTATTAACGCTTATGGTATTGAAGAACAACAAATCGGGAACGGTATTCACTGCTGGAAAAGTGATAGCCTGCAGATCATCGGGAATAAGGTTTCAGGTCATAGAGATGGAATTTATTTTGAATTTGTGACCAATTCAACTATACTTAAAAACCGATCGGAAAAAAATATCCGCTACGGTTTGCATTTTATGTTCTCAAACAATGACGCTTACATCAGCAATTTGTTTAAAAACAATGGCGCCGGTGTAGCCGTTATGTTCAGCAATCATGTGAAAATGTACAGTAATGTGTTTGAAGAAAATTGGGGTGATGCTGCGTATGGCTTAATGCTGAAAGAAATTTCTGATGGAGATATTAACGGCAATAAATTTATAAGAAATACCACCGGTATTTATATGGAGGGAACAAACAGAATAATTGTAGAAAAAAATATACTGGAAGCTAATGGCTGGGGAATGAAAATACAAGCAAGTTGCATGGATAATGAAATAAAATCCAACAATTTCTTAGGTAATACTTTCGATATTAGTACGAATGGCGATCTGGTACTAAACACCTTTAACGGAAACTATTGGGATAAATATGAAGGGTACGATCTCAATAAAAATAATATTGGAGATATTCCTTACCGACCATTGAGTTTGTTTTCTGTTATCGTTGAAAATAATCCACCTGCCATGCTCTTATTTCGTAGTTTTATGGTAACACTCTTAGATAAGTCTGAAAAAATGATCCCTAGTCTTACACCCGATAATTTTATTGACAACTCCCCTTTGATGCACTCGCTCCATTTATGATCCAGGTTAACAATATATCTAAGAATTTCGGAAAGTTACAAGTACTCAACAAGGTCAATTTAACATGCAATAAAGGGGAATGCATTGCAATGATCGGACCAAACGGGTGTGGTAAAACAACGCTTATAAAAAGTATTCTTGGAATGGTTATCCCTTCGGCAGGAGAGATATTGTATGACGGAAAAAATATCGCAAAAGGTTTTGAATACAGAAAACATATCGGGTACATGCCTCAAATTGGCCGCTATCCCGATAACATGAAGATCGGACAAATTATTGACATGATTAAGGAAATCCGAAATGCAGATTCTTTATTGGATGAAGATCTACTGCATGAATTTAAATTGAAGGATTTGTTCAACAAACAAATGCGGACTCTTTCGGGCGGAACTACTCAAAAAGTCAGCGCCACTCTTGCATTTCTTTTTGATCCGCAGGTTTTGATATTAGACGAGCCCACAGCGGGTTTAGATCCGCTTGCGTCAGAAATCTTAAAAGAAAAAATAATTTCAGAAAAGAAAAAAGGAAAATTAATTCTTATCACGTCCCATTTACTTAGTGAACTGGATGAACTGATTAGCCAGATTATTTTTATGCAGGAAGGTCACATGAAGTTTCATAAAACAATTGAGGACCTGAAACTAACAACCGGCGAAGAAAAGATCTCAAAGGCAATCGCTACTATTTTGAAAAATAACAATGCGTAGAATTACAAAATTCATTATTTTAGATATCCTCAAAAACAAGATTATTCTGGTTTATCTGTTAATACTTGCCGTACTATCTTGGAGCGTATTTAGTCTAGAGGATAACAGTACCAAAGGACTCTTAACTTTATTGAACGTTATTCTTTTAACAGTACCCTTAATATCTGTGATCTTTTCAACAATCTATATTTATAACAGTTCTGAATTTATTGAATTGCTCTTAAGTCAACCTGTCCAAAGAAAAAAAATATGGCGAAGTCTTTTTCTTGGACTTTCGTTTTCACTTGTTTTTGCTTTTCTAATTGGTGCTGGAATTCCAATTTTGATCTTTGCCAGCAATAGTGTTGGTTGGATGATGTTGGTAATAGGCTGTATGATTACTGTTGTTTTTACTGCCATTGCTTTTTTAAGTTCAATCCTCACGCGGGATAAAGCAAAGGGTATCGGAATTGCCATTATGTTGTGGTTATTCTTCGCTTTGCTTTTTGATGGCCTGGTACTGTTCCTTTTGTTTCAATTTGCAGATTATCCCATCGAAAATGCAATGGTAGGTATAACCGCACTTAATCCTATAGATCTTTCGAGGATTCTCGTTCTATTGCATTTAGACGTGTCTGCCATGATGGGATACACAGGTGCGATTTTCAAAGATTTTTTCGGTAGCTCCTTTGGCATTATCGCGGCATTTTCGCTCCTGTTACTTTGGATCGTTATTCCATTTCAAATTTCACTTAGACGATTCAGAAAAAAAGATCTTTAGTTTCAATATGCAAATAGTGTTTTGATCACCAATGGTAAATTAACTCAATTTTTATGCACCACATTCTCCTTATCTTTCATCTTTTAGCTGCCACTATCTGGGTAGGAGGCCATTTGATCCTGTCTATTGGCTTGCTGCCAAAAGCACTCAAAGAAAGAGATCCTGAAATCATCACCAATTTCGAAAAATCGTATGAAAAAATTGGTTTACCAGCTTTATTAGTGCTGGTTGTTACAGGAATTTTTCTCTCATACAGCTATGGTATAACTGTCTCAGATTGGTTTTCATTTAGTAACTCTATCGAAAAGGTTGTTTCAATTAAACTGATTCTGTTATTCACTACTTTGGGTTTAGCAATTCATGCGAGGTTATTTATTATTCCGAAGCTAAGCGCTAAGTCGTTACCATTCATGGCTGCTCACATTATTTTAATAACGTTGGTAGGGTTGACAATGATGGTTATTGGGACTTTTGTAAGATTTGGTGGTATATAAAAAAAGCATAGCGCAATGCTATGCTTTAGGACCAATAATCCAGTTGAAAAAAGTATTATCAATTACTATTCTGGTAACAAAACTTCATCTATTACATGAATTATACCATTGGAAGCTGGTATAGATGCAATGATGTGTGCTTTGCCGTTGATTATTGGTTTACCGTCTTTCATTGTTATTTTAATATTTCCCCCATTAACTTCCCCAAACGTTTGTCCCTCTTGGAAAGATTCTGTTTTAAGAACTCCTACAAAAACATGGTATTGTAGAATATCAGTTAACGCATCTTTTTTCTCAGGTTTTAACAAATCCTCTACAGTTCCTTTTGGCAACTTATTAAAAGCATCATTTGTCGGTGCAAATACCGTAAAAGGCCCCGCGTTGCTTAAAACATCAACAAGTTCTGCTGCTTTTACAGCGGCAACAAGTGTCGTGTGATCTTTGCTTCCAATCGCGATCTGAACTACGTTCGGATTTGAAACATCATCCTGCACACCGGACTGCCCGACTGTTTCAGTCGGCGCTTCTGTGTTTGCGTTTTCTTTTTGCGCTTCATCAGTCGCGGGATTGCAGCTTACGAGGCCAAGTATGCAGAAAGTAAATATACTCTTTAGTGTGCGTTTCATAATAAATTGTTTTGATTTATGAGTCAAAGTAACGGCATGTTTTTGAATTCATATATGATTTAAATCATACTTATAGGTGATTGCTCTTATATCGGATATATTTGTCCGAATAAAATGAATTCGTACCTTTGCGCAAAACAATTCAGACCATGAAATTAATATCCGATCATACTTTCCACATTCCGGTTATGGGATTAGGTTTTACAATAGATACTCCCGTTAAGGTAGCGCACTTCGGAATTTCTTCCGTGCTTTCGATTGTTGAAGATCACCTGATTGAACAAATGCGCGAGGTAATTTGCAGGAACGAAAATATTGAGTATGCCCCCATACCAGCCGAAAGTGAAGATTCAAGGGCTAAAAGAATTACAGCATATTTGAATTTAGTTCAAAAAATTGTAAATAGAAATACAGATAATCTCATACTGCAACCATTCGAAATAGGAAATGATCTTACTAGATATTTTGAGCTTCTTCCAGACAACTCTGATACAAAAAGCCTCTATCTCAAAATGCTTAAAATGACCGGTTTAGAAAGAAAGTCTGCTGAAATTGAATTGAGAAGCAAAATTATCCCAGGTACAATTGATGTTAATATTATGACCAAGGTGGATAAAACCAATTATGGAAAAGAAGGCGAACAATTACCACAGGAATATTCAGATGCTTTGTCAGCGTTGAGGGGCTTTGCCAATAGTGATTTGTCTTCTTCCGTAGTTTTTTCAGCCGGACTTAATCCAAGGTTATATAGTTATTGTGAAAAATTCGAAGACTTTTACCCTGATTCAAATGGTGAACTAAAAAAGAAAATAATTTTAAAGGTAAGCGATTACAGATCTGCATTTATACAAGGTAAATTCTTAGCAAAAAAAGGCCTGTGGATCTCAGAATTCAGAGTCGAGTCAGGCTTAAATTGTGGTGGGCATGCGTTCGCAACAGATGGCCTGCTTCTTGGCCCGATCCTTGAAGAATTTAAACTAAATCGCGACAAACTATTCAAGGAATTATATGAAACATGTCTCGCCGCTCTGGTTTTGAAGGGCAAAACCTTTCAGGAACTCCCTGGTCTCAAAGTATCCGCCCAGGGCGGGATTGGAACGGCTAATGAAAATCAGTTTTTAATGGAGCACTATGATCTTGATGCTACAGGTTGGGGAAGTCCCTTCTTGCTTGTTCCAGAGGCAACCTCAGTAGATGAAGAAACAATTCAGAAATTAGCCACCGCTAGACAAAGTGACTATTTTCTCAGCCACTCTTCACCCCTGGGCATTCCTTTTAATAATTTCAGACACAGTAGCTCAGAAGCACAAAGACAAATTAGAATTGCAAAGAGCAGACCTGGTAGCCCGTGCTATAAAAAATTCCTCTCCACAAACACCGAATTTACAGAGAAACCAATTTGTACAGCTTCGCGCGAATATCAGAATTTAAAAATCAAACAAGTTCAGGAGCAAATCTCAAATGAAGAAGAATTGGATGCCGCTATCCTAAAGATCACTGAAAAGGATTGTTTGTGCGAAGGACTGGGAGCCGCAGCTCTTATAACTAACAACACAAAACTATCTCATGGTTTAAAAGCCGTTGCGATATGCCCTGGACCAAATCTGGCCTATTTCTCAGGTGTATATACCTTAAAAGAAATGGTTGACCATATTTATGGTCGCACTAATATTCTAAATTCTTTAAAACGCCCGCATGTTTTTGTAAACGAACTTAAAATTTACATCGACTATTTCAAAAAAGAAGTTGAAACTTCGTTTAAAACAACCACTGAAAAACAAATCACTTACTTTAATAATTTCAAGAAAAATCTATTAAGTGGAATTGACTATTATTCCTCGCTGGTTCCTTACTTAAAAATGATTGATGAAATATCCGGCGAAATGAAAGATCAACTCTATGAGTTAAAAACTAAACTGGAGTTAGTTCCAATTAGCAAAAGTATTTGAAAAAGAATAGCGATTGAAATGAAAATAAAACCGATACATATATTTTCTCTTTTGTGTATTTTATTTTTAGTGTATTCATTTAATATTTATTTAATTCCGTTGCATTCAAAGATGCAGGAAGGTTTTGATAGTAAGATAGCCTCTGAAGGTCGTTTGGTATGGCAGAAATATAACTGCCAAAGTTGTCATCAGCTGTATGGTCTTGGTGGTTATCTTGGGCCTGATTTAACGAATATTTATTCGGCACCGGGTAAAGGTGAAGTAGTGATTAAGGCACTTGTAAAATCCGGAACTACTCAAATGCCTTCATTTAGTTTAACTGCAAAAGAAGAAAGTAGCTTACTTCAATTTTTAAAATCAACAGATGCTAGTGGTCAGGCTGATCCAAGGAATTTCGTGGTTAAATCTAATGGTATGGTTGAGTCAAAATGAACATCAAAAAAATACATACAGGCAAATTATTTCTGATCACCTCGTTGATTGTGTTGATACTTGGCTTACTCTTGGGAGTATTCGCCAGTTTAAATTATATTTTACCTGGGAATCTAAAAGAAACCCTGGGATTCATTTCTTTACGACCAATGCATGTTTCCTCAGTTATGTTTTGGATCATCCTGGGAGCAACTGGTTGTGTTTACAGCGGCCTCGAAATAATCGCTAAGAAAAAGATTTCTAATATACTATCCCTGATTCAGTGGGGTTTATGGATTGTAGCTATTATCGGTATTTTGTATTCTTATATCACAAAAAAATTTGGCGGAAGAGAGTATTGGGAATTTAATCCTTTATGGGCCCTACCTATTGCTATTGCGTGGCTACTTTTTTTAATTAATTTTTTTAGAAGTGTAAAAACCATAACACAATGGCCTGTTTATGTATGGATGTGGATGACTGGAATCGTTTTCTTCCTATTTACTTTTATTGAAAACTATCTTTGGATGATTCCATATTTCAGGGAGCATTTTATATCTGACACAACCATTCAGTGGAAAGTGAATGGCTCGTTAGTAGGCTCCTGGAACCAGATTCTGTATGGTACTGCTTTTTTTCTGATGGAACGAATCAGTGGCAATACTAATATTGGAAGGAGTAAATTGATTTTCTCTATGTATTTTTTAGGTTTGTTCAATCTGATGTTCAATTGGGGGCATCACATCTATACTTTACCAACAGAGGCGTATATCCGTTACATTGGCTATGGTGTTACGATGACTGAGTGGATTATTTTTGTACGCATAATTTATACCTGGAAGCAGAGCGTAACCGATATTCAAAAGCACTATCATTACTTTCCTTATCGTTTCTTATTGGCCGCAGATATCTGGGTATTTCTAAATATTGGCCAAGCTCTTTTAATGTCAATTCCTGCAATTAATATGTACACACATGGAACGCACGTAACAGTGGCACATGCAATGGGAACAACTATTGGAATAAACAGTATGATTTTGTTCGCTGCCTGTTTTGAGTTCTTAAGTGGCAAGTGTGAATCTTTCAATTTCGATATTAAAAGACTTAATCGTGTTTTTTGGTTTTCACAAGTCAGCTTATTTATATTTTGGTTCTCGTTAAACATCGCAGGAATTAAAAAGGCAGTTTGGCAAATGAGCCTTCACCAGGTTCCATTCAGTAAGATGATGGAAGGCCTTCATTTTTGGTTTATTTTATTTGCAATAGCGGGATTTTGTTTAATGGCAACTCTTACTTCAGTGGCCTTAACACTTGTAAAAGCTTATTTAGGTTGTATGATCAACACCAGAAGGCAAAAGAGAACTTTTTTTCAAGAAACATCCTTAATCAATTAAAAATGGAAAACACGGTTAATTTGAACAATCTGAGAGCAGCCTTTAGTTATAAAAAAAATAAGGAGCTGCGTCATACTTATTACATTTTCAAAGCATTACAACATCCCTCTCTTGTCAAGGTCTTATCTGTGCTCACAAACGGTATTTTAAAGTATAGCATCCTCGTTCGGATCCTAGTCAGGAATACTGTTTTTAGAGTGTTTTGTTCAGGCGAAAGTGTTTCGGAGGCCTTTTCTACAATAAAAAGACTCGAACATTATAAGGTTAAATCAGTCCTGGATTATGTTGCAGAAGGTGAAAAAACAAACAAAATATTCAAGTATAACACAGAGATTATCCTTGAGAACATCCGGAAATTATCGAGAGAAGCTCCCGGGAATTCGATCAGCGTTAAGTTCACCAGCCTCGAAGATCCAGAGTATTTTAAACTAATAAATAAATCTCCGGTAGATGCTATCAGCTTTGGTAAATTGCGTTATGAAACTTTCATGAAAAGAATCGACAGTATTTGTTGTACTGCTATGGAAACTAAAGTTGTAGTTTACTTCGATGCTGAATATAGTAATACGCAGGATTTCTTCGATCTTATTACTGAAGAAATGATGAAAAAATATAATAAGTCCGAAGCTATTGTTTACAATACACTCCAGATGTATCTTTCAGACAGGCTCGAATACCTAGATCATTTACTTAATGATTCAGTTATGAAACATTATTTTCCCGGAATAAAACTTGTAAGGGGCGCTTATGCCGAAAAAGAAAGAGAGATAGCAAAACGGGAAAACCGCCTCAGTCCTGTATACGCCACAAAAGAACAAACGGATTTTGCTTTTAATAAAGCTTTGGATATTTGTTTGAAACAACACTCTCGCGTATTCACCTGCATTGCTTCCCACAATGAGCCAAGTACTCTTTTGGCAATAGCGGGAATTGAAAAGTATAATATCACAGATCATTATAAAAAGGTAAAATTTTCGCAGCTATATGGTATGCGCGACAATCTCACTTTCAATCTGGCTGCCAAAGGTTATAACGCTTCAAAATATTTACCATATGGTGAAGTGAAAAAGGCAATTCCTTATTTGACAAGGAGAGCCCAGGAAAATTCATCCATTGGCGAACAATTAGCAGTAGAATTGGTAAGGTTAAAAAACGAACTATCAAGAAGAAAATCATTAGAAAGAGAAATAAGGCGGCCAAATTAAAGTTTACAAAGAAATGGAATTTGGATATTATTTACTATTAGGCGCTTTGTGGATAGCTACCTCTGTATTTCTAGGTTTATATATTCTAGGAAAGGGACTTGGTGGAAAGCAGCATTTCACAATTGGTTTGAAAGGAATACTTGCCTCCTATTTGTTGGGTTTAGGCATGCTGGTTTTTACTATTATTACTTCATAAATTGTTTAAATCTTGTTACTCGATTTTGAAGCAATATGTTTTTTTTAAGTTGCCAGGTTACCGAACCTGTAAAATACTAGATGAGATAAATTGTTTTCCTTTCTTAAACGTGGCATTTATTTATTTTAAAGTATTAACACTATTTACAATTGAAAGTTGAAAATTAAATCGGATAAACGTATCCTATATAAATAAATTGCAGTAAATTTGTAAAAAGAAAGAATATGATATTTTCAAAAGCCTGCGAATACGGAATAAGAGCTGCTATTTATATTGCTTTACAGTCGCTAGAGGGGAACCGTGCTAATCTTAAGGACATTTCTTCTGAAATTGAATCACCGGAGGCGTACACGGCTAAAATTCTTCAAATGCTAGTGAAACATAAAATCATCAATTCTGTAAAAGGAGCGATGGGAGGTTTTGAAATAGAAAAAACGCAAATGAATAAAATACAGCTAGAAGACATCGTAATGGCTATTGATGGAGGTTTTAGTGATAAAATATGCGTTTTAGGGTTAAAAACCTGTTCTCAAAAACATCCCTGCCCCGTGCATGATAAATACAAATACATTAAAAGTGATCTTATCTCAATGCTTCAAAATACTAGCCTGCAAGAGATGACAGTGGGGTTAAAAGAAGGGTTAACCTGTTTAAAATTTTAAATAACAAAACTAAAAACTTATAATATGGAAATCACCGAAAAGAATGTAATTGGAGAATTGGTAGCAGCAGATTACCGCACAGCGGAAGTATTTGCAAAATATGGAATAGATTTTTGCTGCAAGGGAAATCAAACGATACATGACGTTTGCGAAAAAAAGAAAATAGACGAATCCGCTCTCATAAATGATTTGTCCGACGTTTCAAAAAGTCTTGAAAACACCGTGATTGATTATCAGGCATGGCCAGTTGACTTGCTAGCAGATTACATTGAAAAAAAACACCATCGCTATGTTCAGGAAAAAACAGAGGTAATTAAACCTTATTTAACCAAAATTTGCCAGGTTCATGGTAAAGGTCATCCTGAGCTTCTTGAAATCTCAGATCTTTTTAATGAATCGGCACAACTTCTTGCCGCACACATGAAAAAAGAAGAACTGATCTTGTTTCCCTATATAAGGAAAATGGTGCTTTCTAACGGAGGTGAGTTACCGACGCATAATTTCGGAACCGTTCAAAACCCAATAGAGATGATGAAGGAGGAACATAACGTGGAAGGAGAAAGATTTAGAAATATTTCTGAATTAACTAATAATTACACACCACCCGAAGACGCCTGTAATACATTCCGGGTAACTTATTCTCTGTTAAAGGAATTTGAAAGCGATTTGCACCTGCATATTCACTTAGAGAATAATATCCTATTTCCTAAGGCCATTGCAATGGAGTCGGAGCACTCTCAAACTTCCTGTGCTATAAATTAAATTTTAACCAATTTAAAAATAATTCAGACATGCTAAATTTTAAATTAGATGAAGACTTTGTAGTACAATACAAAGACATAAAACCAGATTTTGGGTTTAACGGACTAGGTCTGTTGACTTATTACAGAACCTATTCCCGCCTTAAAAGTGACGGGACAAATGAACAATGGCATGAGACTGTTAGAAGAGTTGTAGAAGGAGCATACACCCTTCAAAAGCAGCATATCCTGAGTAATGAATTAGGATGGAATAATCGCAAAGGACAAAGATCGGCTCAGGAAATGTACGACAGAATTTTTAAAATGAAATTTCTTCCTCCGGGAAGAATGCTATGGGCGCTTGGCACGCCGATTATTCACGAACGAAAAGTGGGGCAAGCTCTTTTTAATTGCGCATTTGTTTCTACCATTAATATCGGAAAAGGAATAGAAGAAGCAATAAAACCCTTTACATTCATGATGGACATGAGTATGGTGGGAGTAGGCGTTGGTTTTGATGTGGAAGGTGCCGAGAAAATCGAAATCAATAAACAGGATGATGAAGATGAATATTATGTGATACCAGATTCAAGGGAAGGTTGGGTGATGAGCCTTGAAAAATTACTCTTCAGTTACTTTGCCAAAGGTTTCGGTTTCAATAAACCCTGCGGTGTAAAATTCAGTTATGAATTAATAAGGCCAGAAGGCATGCCGATTCACGGATTCGGCGGAGTATCCTCAGGAGCAGCACCACTTGAAAAACTACACGTTCAGATAAGGCAAACATTAAACAAACTCAACGGAAAGCATATAACTGTGACGGCTATCACTGATCTTATGAATATGATAGGGCAATGTGTTGTTGCTGGTAATGTAAGAAGAACTGCCCAGATAGCACTTGGTCCGGTGACCAATTCCGAATACAGAAAATTAAAAGACTATAGCTGGAATTCAAAAGAAGAAAAATACGAAGGATCAATGGTGCGGAGAGCCGCTTGGGGATGGGCCTCGAACAATAGCGTAACGGTGGATTCTAATACTAACTTTGCCGAAGTAGCCACGCAGACGGCAAAAAACGGTGAGCCAGGTTTTGTCTTTATGGACAACATTAGAGCCTTTTCAAGAATGTGCGATCCTGCCGATCATAAAGATGAAAAAGCCATGGGCACAAATCCTTGCGGGGAGCAAACTCTGGAGTCTTACGAACTATGCTGCCTTGTTGAAACATTTCCTTCGAGAGCAGAATCTAAAGAAGACTATTTAAGGACTCTTAAATTTGCTTATTTGCTTGGTAAAACGGCCACACTTGTGAATACTACCTGGCACGAAACAAACAGAGTTCAAAAAAGAAATAGGAGAATAGGAACTTCTGTTTCGGGTATCACAAATTTTATTGAGAAACATTCTCTGGAAACATTGAGAGCCTGGCTGGATAAAGGGTACGAGTATATCCAAGTATGGGATGATATTTACTCTTCCTGGTTATGCGTTCCAAAAAGTATAAAAACAACGAGCGTAAAACCAAGTGGAACCGTTAGCCTGCTGGCTGGTGTAAATCCCGGTTGCCATTTCCCTGAGTACGACTATTACATTCGCAGAGTTAGAATCGCTAAAACCTCTGCATTAATTCCGGCAATTAAAGAAGCAGGTTTACACATAGAAGATGATGTAGTTGATCCTTCTTCGTTGGTTGTTGAGTTTCCTGTTCATAATGAAGGGAAGAGTTTAAAAGACGTCAGCATTTGGGAACAGGTGGCATTGGCTGTTTTTCTCCAAAAATATTGGTCAGACAACCAGGTATCCTGCACGGTGACATTCAGGCCTGAAGAAGGTGGGCAAATTAAAACCGTATTGGATTATTTTAAATATGATCTTAAATCTATTAGTTTTTTGCCAAAACTGGCGCTTGGCGCGTATGCGCAAATGCCTTACGAGGCAATTACAAAAGAACGCTACATAGATATGATTAAAAATGTAAAGCAGATTGAATTTCATGAATTGGCCGAAGATTCTGTAGGAGAGAAATTTTGTAGTAATGATGTATGTGAATTGACTCAGTAAATCCTTAGCTGAAAAAAAGCTGAACCGTTACCCGCAAAGCCAATTAAACTTGAGCTATACTAACCTATAAGTTTTTGCGGGTAATGGTTCTTTCTATTTTTTAGATGCCAACCTTGCTGTCTAATAATGAAGCTATGATTTTAATCAGCTTTTAAGCTGGCAATCATCATATCTGAGGTAATTTATCTTGCCTACTTTTGGCCCAATATCACACCTTGACCAAACTCATATCCATATTTCTGCTTAGTGCGTTAATTCTGCAAACAGGTTTCAAAGTTTTTCTTTACCTGAATTACGAGGTCAATAAAGAAGCTATTACACTAAAATACTGCGAGAATAAAAGCAAACCTAAGATGAAGTGTCATGGCAAATGTCATCTCATGAAAAAACTCAACGAGGCAGAAAAAAAAGAGGCGCCTGCAACCAGTAACCAGAAAGAGAATTTGGAGGTTCAATTGTTTTCCGGACCAGGTTCAAAAACTTCATTCATATCCTTAATTGGGGAACCACACTCGTATCTTCAAATGAATATTCTTAAGACCATTTCGGGGTCTCTTGCCATTTTTCACCCACCTTGTTATAAAGTAGCTTAACAAGTACACTTTTTCAAAACAAATTTCATTAATCTTCAGAAGCAATGGACTTCAAATTCCAAAAGTTATGGCTGTGTATTATCGCCACCCTAGTGGCTGGTATAATGCCTGCACAGAGTTTTTCAGACAGCAGTAGCTGCGACAGTTATAAATGTAGCTGCGATAACGATCCTACACCGGCAGGAGTAATGATCAGCCACGTTCATTTAAAAAAGGAATGGATGGTTTCGTACCGCTACATGGGCATGCGTATGCAGGGCCTCAATAACGGTGAACAAACTGATAACGAAGGTAATGCTCTCCAAAACTACTCTGCTTCACCTGATTTTATGCAAATGAACATGCATATGATCATGGCTATGTATGGTGTTGCAGACAGGTTAACCTTGATGGGAATGCTAAATTACAGTACTGCATATATGAAAATGACCATGCAGGGAGGCGCTCGCCACCATCATGGAATGAATAGCTCGGGACTAGGTGACACAAAACTGTACGCTCTTTATGCGCTTTTTAAAAATAAAACCACGCAAATGCTTGTAAGTGGAGGCATCAGTCTCCCAAGCGGAAGTATCACAAAGAGGGGTGATACAGGGAGTATGATGTACCCGGGACAAAGGCTTCCTTATTCAATGCAGAATGGCTCCGGTACTTATGATCTTTTACCAGGACTCAATTTACTTCACCAACATAATGCAATGTACTATTGCGTGCAGGCTTCATCGATTATTCGCACAACAACAAACACCCTAGATTATAAACTCGGCAATGAGTTTAACCTTAACGCTTGGTATGCCTGGCAATGGGCACCATCTATCAGCAATAGTGTTCGACTTGAGGGAAACCTAGCAGGACGCCTACATGGCAACGATTCCAGCCTTGATCCGTATAGTGAACTTTCCGCAAACACTGCTAATTATGGTGGTAAACGAATCTTAGTGCATTTCGGTATCTCGGTACAGACAAAAAATGGCTGTTTAAAAAGAAGTCGTTTTAGTCTTGAGTATGGAATGCCAGTGTACCAGGATTTAAATGGCTTGCAGTCAACATTAAAAAATTCACTTTATTTTACCTGGGCTCAAAAATTTTAAATTACATCAATCACTAAAAACTAAACAAAAATGAAAACTTTAAACAAACTAATTCTTGTTACTATAATAACCGGTTCGGTAGCACTAATTTCTTCATGTAAAAAAGACGATACAGGCGGTGATGCTGAAATTCACGCTAAAATTTTTCACGGTTCAACGCCTATGATAGGTACAACTACGCTCTACGTAAAATTCGGTGCAGAGACAGAACCTTCGGAACCTACAACAAATTATGATCTTAGATTAACTGGTGAGGCTGATGATAATCATGTGCATGTTGAAGGCCTTCGCCCGGGAAGCTATTATCTATACGCAGAGGCTTTTGATAGTACTTTAATGGTACCTGTAAAGGGAGGAGTTGCCACAACAATTAAATGGGGCGAGAGAAAAAAAATGAAAGAAGTAGAAGTACAGGTTAATTAATGAAGCAAAAGACTTTCATCGTAATTGGTGCTCTTGCAATTTCCTGGTATGGATGCAGAAAGAAGGACGGATTGGAGAATCTCAACTGTTCATCAATGGATTGTTGTTACACCAGTTCGGTAAAAGAGATAATTGCTGCAAACTGCCTTAGTTCAGGTTGCCATGGAAATGGTTCTGCTAATGGTAATTTGTCTACATATGAAGGTCTGCTGGTAAGGGTTAACAACGGCACACTCTCTAAACGTGTGCTTGAACAGAAAGACATGCCTGTGGGGGGAAGTCTTTCTCTGGAAGACCAAAAGAAAATAAAGTGTTGGTTGGAAAGTGGAGCGCCGAAAAACTAATACCTATCTAGTAAGGAGTGGTTGCTGAGAGGCGCCACTTTTTTTTATATTGGAGATGGATTTTTAACCAAAGGGAGTTCTGGTTCCTTCGTTCCAAATTCAATTTGCTATCATAAGTATTTTGGCTTCCTTTGCGAGATGAGCATTAAAATTAAGCTTACAGATATCAGAACCGCAATTCCAAACAAAATCTCGTTAGCAAATGGCACAAGGGTGTAGGAGAATGACGCGATGCCTTGTACACCCAGAACAATTTCGTTCAAGTAAACACCGGTAACAAGTAAAATCAGAGCAATCGTAGTCACTTTATTTATGGTTATGAGTTTGTAGATAAACATATAGGCGACAAGGAATACTGAAATAATTGCAAGCAGGATCAGGTGTAAATAGGCAATTACTATAGGTCTGAACCCGAAGGCAAGTTTGCTCACCGAAGGAATCGTTGAACCGAGTTGAAGCAAAAACTTAACGCTCAGGGCTATCAGGATAATCAAAAATAAGTAACGTCCGGATATGAAAATTGAGTCTTTCGAAACAACTCCCCGTTTCATGCTTAAAAGAAACTTTACCCAGGCCAGTATTTGTGTTAAGGCGGCCAAAATTACAAGTGAATAAAGCCATAAGGGAAGTTTTGCCCAAAGTACTGAAAGAAAGTAGGCGGGGATACAGGATAAAAAAAACATCCAGAAAATAGAGTTACTCTGCTGGAAAGAAGGTTGTAACTCATATACTTTAGCAAGAAGCAAACCCATGCACGAAAACATAAAAAAGCCATTATACTGAAAATGCAGGTAAAAGTATAAAGAGGCCAGGTGAATATTCTGATTAAAATTATGACTTGCCATCATAAACGCGAGAGTAAAAGTTCCAAGCGAAGAAATAATATTGAACCAGAGTGCAGCTGTAAACCAATTGGCATATGGCCGGTCTGAAAGCTTTTTCAAATCCTTAAATAATAAATACGCGAAAGCGTATGCAGTGAAAACAGAGAGCGTGGATAGTGTAATCGAAAAGAATCCATAGCCCTGTATCACAAAGGATATCAGCATGCCATAGGCGCACACGAGGTTGACGATAAGAAGTTTGCGATAAACGGATATGTTCACAATGATTTGCTCCCGCTGAATTACGCCAATAATGAGAACAAAGAGGGTGTGCGTAATCCATCCAATAAAAGCAAAATGCGAGTGACCGTGCTGCAAATGTTTTTGATCAAAATAGGGAAATTCAAATCCAATCTTATAACGCATAAGGGTGCCAAGTAAAGCGACAATAAAAAGGTTAAGGAGGGAAATTCGCAGCCAAAATTTAGTGTTGAGAATCATGAGAACATAAAAGTATAAGATGTTACAAAATAATTTTGACTAGCAAAGGTGAATAGAATCTGGCCAGTCGCTAATGACCAGTATCAGAATAATCACTGACTTTAATCAGCTACGATTGGGCAGTATATCTTCAACTTTGTTTGCTTCGTAATAAGTATCGTGATCATTTAATATTAGGCTGTTAAAGGAATGCATATAGAACTAAAAATATTGCCTGAACACACCCTCGGCTTTGTTAAAAGTGAATTTACAACATTGTTTCCGTATTTGAAACTTGAGTTTTACAGAGATAATAAAGAAAACCCCAACAAACGTTCAAAAGGGATGGATTTGACCATAGAGCTGCCGATTGGATACTTTACAAAAGGAATAGCAACAGAAGTGATCATACATGAAGCGATGACTGTCGCTGAAGTAGAGAAGATAATTTTTGATAGCTTTAAAATTCATGTTAAAGTGCATCGGAAGTCGGGAGTATCGTGGTTAGAAACTACTATCACCATGGATTGGAGTCTGGATTATCAGAATTGGCAGGGAGAGGCAACGAGCAGGTACTTTTTAGGGAATACACCGACTCAATGAACAAATAAAATCAAAAGACTAATGAATCTCACCACAAAATACAATGTCGCAGCGCCGCGCTATACGAGTTACCCAACTGTACCGGCTTGGCATACAACACCTTCCCAGGAAGAATGGAAGGAACTTGTAAAAGCGAGTTTTAAAAAGACAAATTCAATAAATGGAATTAGTCTTTACATTCACTTACCTTTTTGCGAGAGTCTATGTACCTACTGTGCATGCAACACACGCATTACAGTAAATCATAAAGTGGAAGAACCTTACCTGGAATCTGTTTTACATGAATGGAAACTTTATTTAGAACTATTGACTGAAAAACCAAGGATTAAAGAAATTCATTTGGGCGGCGGTACGCCAACCTTTTTCAGTCCGGTAAACCTTCAGAGACTGCTCGCCGGTATTTTGAACACGGTAGAAGTGTGTGACGATCATGATTTTAGTTTCGAGGGACACCCTTCCAACACAACTTCAGAACATTTACAGACTCTGTTTGACCTTGGTTTCAAGCGCGTAAGTTTTGGAATCCAAGATTTTGACCCTATTGTACAAGATGTGATCAATCGCTATCAATCCTATGAAGAAGTAGATAATGTTGTTAAAGAAGCTCGCAGAATCGGGTACGCGTCCATTAATTTTGACTTAGTTTACGGTCTTCCGTTACAAAAGCTGGAAACGATAACAGATACCATTACCAAAGTAATTCAATTAAAACCAGACAGGATAGCATTTTACAGTTATGCCCACGTGCCTTGGATCAAGCCGGGACAGCGAAAATTTACAGAAAAAGATCTGCCCGTGGATGTAGAAAAGCGGAAACTTTATGAAAAGGGTCTTGAGATGTTCACCTTAGCAGATTATGAAGACATAGGAATGGATCATTTTGCAATGAAGACAGATCCCTTATACACTTCTATGAAGGAAAAAAAACTTCATCGCAATTTCATGGGATATACTGATAAATACACTGAGTTAATGATAAGTCTTGGAGTATCAGCAATTAGTGATACCTGGAATTCCTTTGGGCAAAACATAAAAGTAGTAGAAGCCTACCAAAAGGCAGTGGCAGAAGGATTGTTTCCCATCTTCAAGGGGCATATTCTGAACGAAGAAGATCTGGTTATTAGAAAGCATATCCTGAAAATAATGTGTGCTGGTGAAACCGAATGGAAAGGCGATCAGTTTGGTTACCCGGCGATATCCGAGGGATTAGCGCGCTGTGAAGAATTAAAGTCCGATGGGCTTTTAGAAATTTTCCCTGATAAGATAAAAATAACCGAGGCAGGAAAGGCCTTTTTAAGGAATATTTGTATGTGTTTTGATAAATATTATTGGGCTAAATCAAACAAGAATGCATTTAGTACCACAGTGTAGGAGGGGGTTTATAGCCCCATTTTTTTTATATTGAACATTAGGTTGCAAATCTCAACTTTTTTGAATGGGTTCCAAGTGCTTAGGATTCTGATGAATCCCTGGCGTCAGTGATCCTTCCTTTAAGTCAGGTAAAGGATATTAAACAATAAATTTTCTACTTAACAAACCTTTTTTGCTAAGGCGGGCCAATTCAAGCGCAATTTCTTTAGGAGATAAAATGAAATCTACCACTCCTAAAGAAATGGCTGAATCGGGCATACTATGAACTTCAGCTGAACCATCTTGGGCAAAGGTCAGACCCCCAGCTTTTTTTATTGCTTTTAGTCCAAGGGCGCCGTCACTTCCATAACCTGAAAGAATAACACCAATGGCATTGTCTTTGTGGGTTTCAGCAAGCGATGTAAAAAGAGTATTAATAGTAGAAAATTTGTTTCCACGGGGCGTTAAATGTATATGTCCGTCCGTAACTTCAATTCCTTTATTGTAGGGAATTACATGTACATTATCCGGTTCCATTTGTACCATATCTTTTATTTTCTGCACTTTCATTTTAGTTGACCTGGCTAAAATTGACGGGAGAAAGCTTTTATGGTGGGGGTCAAGATGCTGCACATAGATAAATGCCATGCCTGTATTCACAGGTAGGTTTTGTAGTAGGACTGAAATAGCCTTAAGCCAACCAAATGAAGCACCAATAGCAACTATGGGAAATGATTTACTTGAGTCTTTTTTTTTAGTGAAATGTTCTTTCGCCATATTGTAATTCATATGAATTTCCCCGGACATATCCCAAAAAAATTATTACTACTACAAGTGTACAACTTAAAAACAGAATGATCTCTAGCAGAAGATCATTGGATTAATTGATTCATCTCAGGTTTGTAGCTCAGTATAGTAGGTGAATTGGCACTAATCGATGTCCTTTCGTGATCGTTATTCTCGTATGAAATAATTAAATAAAGGCGTCAATTGACGTCTTTTTCCCTTATTAATCGAGCATTTCTCTAGGATCAATCACCTCTAAAAACTCAAAGATTTTGTGCAAATCTTCCGGGTTAAAGTTCGACATTTCCCCCATTGGCACTAACTGCGCTAACGGTTCAGGAACCTACACACTTCACCCATCCGGCGTTTCATGGACCAATTGGATTGTAAACTACATTGATCTTTCACCCTTTATTGGCACTTGCGTTACTATCGAAGTTGTTAATTCTGATTGTACGGGTGGAGCGCACCACGGATCTGCTTATTTTGATTCGCGTTGTGGTGGTTCACTGGTACCAGGTGGTTTTGCCCCTCCGGGTAATGGTGGTCAAGTTGGTGGCCCCGTAAGTTTTTGTTCCGGCTCCAATGTCGCTACCATCAATGCACCTTTAGGGTATTCAACTTATCAATGGTTTCAACCAGGCACGCCGCCTACACCGATTATCGGGAATGGTGGTAATACGCCTACATTATCCATTAACAACCCGGTTCCAGGCACCGTATACACGGTTCAGTTAGTCACGGCCTCCGGCTGTACATATACCGCGGTGGATACGCTTGCCTTTTCGTCGGTCAACATTGCCGGTATAGCCACAGGTTCCAGTTGTCCCGGTGGGGCCAGCGGAACGGCTACAGTCGTCGGTAATGGTAGC